>Ga0118677_10001118_pt1 | contig 57520 bp, 60 predicted proteins | sample AliMusrvi5mmetaG_FD_86154 | JGI IMG/M metagenome (GOLD analysis project Ga0118677, IMG submission 86154)
CCGTAGTTGGATCACTTGCATTCATATTTGGCTTCGCTGTTGTCTTTGTAAGTCTTGGAGCACTCTTTGGTCAGTTAGGCGTACAGCTGCGCGTACATCAGCGAATCTTCGAAATGATTTTCGGAGTCGTGACGATTCTCCTTGGAATGTTTTTTGCTGGATGGTGGCCATCAAACTTGATGCAACGCGAAAGAAGGATTCATTTCTTACCTCGTGCCACCGTTACTGGTGCAGCGCTACTGGGCTTTACTTTTGCTCTCGGATGGACTCCATGCATTGGCCCAACACTTGGAGCAATTCTCGGACTCGCTGCGTCATCGAGCGGCGCAACAGCTTTTAGAGGTTCAGTACTTGCATTTGTTTACTGTCTCGGCCTCGGACTTCCTTTTGTTGTTGCGGCACTTGCGACTGAATGGATGGTCGGTGTTTCATCGTGGCTTCGTCGAAACGCAAAGCTAATTGGCCAGATAGGTGGGGCAGTGCTGATATCGATTGGCATCGCTGAAGTTTCTGGAATCTGGCATACCTTTGTGCTGTGGCTACAGACTCACTTCCCGTCGTCGAGTTCCGGATTGTAAGCAATGCTGCCTGAGCGCTTTTCAATTTCGTCTCGGGCTGTTTGGTCTTTTGTGTGGCTCGCAATAGTTTCTGCTGGGACCAACGTTTTTGGATCATGGTCTTCGTGGTCCGGCTTTAGCCTTGTTGGCCCACTACTTACTTTGGTGGGCCTCATTGGCATCGTTGCGGTCTGGGTAACCCCCTATCGGCACCACGTTGCCCTTGAGAATGTTTCATTCGGCGCGTGCATATTTACAGTGCTACTTGCAAATGGACCAATTCTTGCAACAAATACATATTTCGATACCGATGCCGCTGCTTTTAGCCAGCGCGCGACCCAACTACTAGTCAATGGAATTAATCCGTACAGTCAAAAATTCACTGCTGCTCATTTGCTCCTTAATCATGCAAGTGACTACTGGACCTACACTCTTAATGGTTCATACATCAATCAAGTCTCGTACCCTGCTGGTTCGTTCCTCCTTCAAGCACCACTCCAGCTCCTTGGGATTCACCACCTAGCAACAGACTGGCTAGATCTGTTCGCTTGGTTGGGTGCGGCAACGTTCTTTTACAAGATTTCCCCGTGGTACGCAAAGTGGCTAGCACCGTTGCTGCTTCTCGCATCGGCATTTACGTTCATGTACACATTTGGTGGAACCGACGCACTCTTTATTCCATTCCTCATGCTTGCGGCCTATCGCTGGGATGATTTTGTTTTGCGACAAGGTGCTCGCTGGGTACGCTGGGCTGGCCCAGTGTCGCTCGGAATCGCTTGTTCGATTAAGCAAACACCATGGTTCTGTGTGCCATTTTTTGTTTTAGGAATTTGGATTGAAGCATCGCATCATGAACTTCCTGCGCTGAAGACAGCGCTTCGTTACGCGAGTTTCGTGGGTGGAACATTTTTTGCCATAAACCTGCCCTTCATCATCTGGTCGCCCGGTGAATGGCTCCACGGTGCGCTACTGCCAATGATTCAACCACTGGTACCTGACGGCCAGGGACTTGTCTCAATTGCGACTCACGGACTCGTACACGTGGTGCATCCACTTGATCTTGAGATTGCTGGACTGTTGGCACTCATCTCGCTGCTGCTTGCTTTTGTTTACTGGTACCCAGTTGCCAAGCGTGCCTGGTTATTTGCGTTGCCCATTGCGTTGTTCATTCCAAGTCGCAGCCTTTCGAGTTATTTGGTTGACTTTGCCCCAGCTGCTTTCGTGATGGTGTTAACAACTGATCGAGTGCCAGAGTCATGGCTGAATCTGAAAAATAAATGGCTTCACTACGGGTCAGTAGCCCTTGCGGCGTTGCTCGCATTGGCATTCGCCATACTCGCGTTTGTCAGCGCTCCGCTCAGCATTGCAGTGCTCAGCTATGGCTCTTCGTCATTCAATCAAGTAATGAATCCAGTGGTGATGAAGATTACAAACAACACCAATGCTCCAATTATTCCTCACGTGATGGCAGTTATCGGTAGTGGGCACCCGGTGGGCTTTTGGTCCCCGGAGTCTGGGCCACAATTATTTAGCATCCCTGCTCACAGATCGGTAACAATCGCCATGAAGCCCCCGCTGCACATGCGGCCTCCTTCATACAAGAAGAGTTGGCTGATGGAGGTGTTCACTGATAAACCTGCTTCGCTGGTCACATCAAATGTCTACAGCTGGCCATATGGAAGTGACAGATAGGTGGTACTAGCAATATGTATTGCTCTCCTAGGATGTACCTATGAATATTCGTGACGACTGGAAGTTTCGCGGACTCGTTCATCAGGTGACTGACGACGCAGTGCTCGACCGGCTCACGAATGGTGGCGTCACGGCTTACATTGGTTTCGATCCGACTGCTTCCTCACTTCACCTCGGCAGCCTCATTCAAATTCTTAACCTTCGCCGACTTCAGCAAGCGGGCAACCGTCCAATCGCTCTTGCAGGCGGGGGAACCGGACTCATTGGAGATCCAAGCTTCAAGGCAGTAGAGCGACCTCTACTTAACGACGAGCAACTCCAAGAGAATATTGACGGCATCAGAGGTCAACTGTCTCGTTTTCTTGACTTCACTCCTGGAGCAGGAAAAGCACAAGGCTTGCTGTTGAATAACGCTGACTGGCTAACCAAACTTTCACTTACTGAATTTCTTCGTGACACGGGCAAGCACTTCACTGTTAATCAGATGATTGCTAAAGACTCCGTAAAGAGTCGACTCGACCGCGATGACGTAGGAATCTCATTTACTGAATTCACGTACATGTTGTTACAGGCCTACGACTTCCTTCGTCTCAACATTGATCATGACTGCACTGTGCAACTTGGTGGATCAGACCAGTGGGGCAACATCACCATGGGAACAGAGCTCATTCGCAAAATAACTGGCAAGTCTTCGGGCGCTGGGATTACATCGCCGCTGCTTCTTAAGTCTGATGGAACAAAGTTTGGAAAAACTGAGTCTGGTGAAAACGTATGGCTCGACGCCGAGCGAACTTCACCATTCCAAATGCACCAGTACCTGCTTAACGCTGATGACGCAATGACGCCACTTCTTCTTCGCTACTTCACGTTCCTAGACCACGACACAATTCGCAGTCTCGATGATGCAATCAAGTCCGCACCGCAAGAACGAGCAGCACAGCGCACACTTGCAAACGAAGTAGTTGCCCTGGTGCACGGCGAAGATGCTGCAAAGAATGCTGAGCGCGCAGGAGAGGCACTCTTCAGTGAAGAAATTGCGTCACTTGATGAGAAAACACTTCTGCAGGTTGTCTCTGACGCACCATCATCAAAGATGACCAGAAGCGAACTCAGCGCGGGCATTGACATTGTTGACTTACTGATTCGTTGCGAACTAGCTAGTTCAAAGGGCGAAGCTCGCCGTTTTCTCGAACAAGGTGGCGTCTACATAAATAACCAACGTGTTGATGCCACTCAGCCGATTGACTCAAAGAGCATCCTTCACGATCGTTACATGGTGGTTCGCCGTGGTCGAAAGCAAATGCACCTCGTTGTAATTGCATGATTAAACGAATAGCTGTACTTCTACTCTGCGGTGTTGTCTTAAGTGGGTGCGGGACAATCACTCTTAATGCGGCAATGAGTAACTGGGTGAAGCAAAGCAACTTTCCGTCCGCACTTCAGACACTCGTACACGATGGAAAAAACACACTCAAGGATCTTGGTAATCCTGCTCTAGGAGTCAATGACCTTCACACCGTGTGTGGTGTTTTTCTAACTGACGTGGAGTCTGCGAATGCTTCTCTCCCAACTCCAGATTCGCAGTCAACAAATCTTCTCTCGAGCGCCTACACAAATTTGGGTGGGGCAGCGAACCAGTGCTACAAAGCTGGAACTGATCCGCAACTTCGTGTAGCTGCTGCGGCACTACTTACGAAGGGGCTAGCGACTCTAAGTGCTGGGAGTATTCGCATCACAGTTGCTACTGGCAAACTTCCTTAACTCTGCGGACGTAAATCAATCTCAAGACGCAAGATTCCATCTTCAAGAGTTGCAACCGCGTCTCCCAGCATGGCGTAGTCCTGGAAGTCGAGCTTGGCGGCGTCCATGAACATCTGTCGTTCCGGACCTTCAACGGGGGGCAGCCCACGCTTACGTACAGCCTCAGCCCTTTCGCGGAATCGAAGGATCATGTCGTTGGGATTAAAGGCATCGCTCATACTTTGTATGTTACGGGTTCGAGCCCAGTGGCTTGTTGGTATCATGGACACCTGGTGTAGTTGGCGCTGCACCACGGTTACCGCCAGATATGGCCTGTAACCAGTGAGGAGTTGTTGTGAAAAAAGGACGCCATCGTCGTTTCGTAGAGGCTCGTGAACTAAAGCAGTCCACTGGACCACGTGCAACTAAGTGTGACGAATGTGGATCTGCGCCTGAAGACATCCACGCTGAGTGGTGCATGGCCGAAGAAGATCGCTACGACGAAATCCTTGGTTCACTGCCACGACCTTCTTTTAACGAAGAAGATCCTCTCGCTGCAGAGGGCTAATTCTTTTTACGAAGAACTGGGTGGGGTAGGAACGTACCCTTTGGCTTTTTAGCGCGGTCGTTCATGTACGAGAGTACTTTTGCGTACACATCTTTTCCAACCATGGCTGCAAGCTCTTCGGCCATTGAATCAACGACGCGAGTCTTTCCTACGAATGCGAGGTCGTCTGCAGTGCACCACCAGTGAAAGTCATCTCCACCTTCACCCCAGTGACTGCGGTCCCACTGTGCAATGCGCGTCATGATCCAACCGTTGTCCATGGTGTCATCGTCACGGTGAAGTGGAAGTTGCCAGCAAACTTCTGGCTTTAGTGGAATGTAACTTTCACCAGTGTCCATTGAAAGTACGTGTAGTGCGCAACCTGGGCCACGCTTGAAATCAGGACGGTTAAGGAAGATGCAGGCGTGGTCAACGAGACGTGTAACCATCTCGCCATTCTTCTTTGTCTTTGTAGTTCCGTTCTTGCCCTTGGACTTGAACTGCCACTGGTCATCAGTAAGACGCTTCGCTGCTTTTTCTACGCGCTTGCGATCTTTTTCATCACTGAAGTGTGCGCCGTAACTGCAGCAGCCCTGTACGAGCTTGCTGGCGTCTTCGTCAAGCACGCCTTTGCAACCAGAACCAAAGATGCAAGACCAGTTACTTTCAAGAAATGTGATGTCGAACATATAGATCCGCTTACGGGTCTCATCTTCAAAGCTGAACCACTCGTGGGCGTCTGTAGGGATAGAAGTCATAGGGAAAACTTAGTAGGCGTAGCGCTCTGGGGCTGACACCTCTAGACTGGTTCCCATGACCACAGTCGAAACTTTTGATATCTTGAAGCTCACCGATGAGGCCCGTAACGTGGTCCTCGACGCACTCAGTGCTGAGGGTGATGGCGACACTATGGGGCTCTACGTTGAGGTCACTGGTACTCGTGGAGCGGGCTATGCCTACGACCTTTATTTCTCTGAACTAAGCGAAGCACCTGAAGGATCAGCCATTGGTGTTGACGGCGGTGTGAGCATTGTTATCCCACAAAAGAGCATTGAGCGTCTTCGTGGAAGTCGCCTTGAATTCGCAACTGAAGGTGGCGGTGGACTTGTTCTCGTTAACCCGAACATCCCAACGTCTGAAGAACTGAACCCAGGTGTTCCCGCGGACATTCTCTCAATCGGTCTTGAAGGACCAACCGCAACATTCGCTATCAGCGTTCTTGAGCAGCACGTGAACCCATCAATCGCATCACACGGTGGTCGTGCAGACCTCGTGGCACTCGATGAGGACAAGAAAATTGCTTACATCAAGATGTCTGGTGGATGTCAGGGATGCTCAATGAGCCGTTTGACCCTCACCCAGGGCATTGAAGCAACGCTCCGCGACGCAATTCCAGAGCTCACCGAAGTTATTGACGTAACTGACCATGCTTCGGGCGTTAACCCTTTCTACTCAGAAGAGTCATAGGCCCTAGGGCATTGCCCTAGAATTGTTAAATGTTGCGCTACTTAACAGCCGGCGAAAGCCACGGCCCATCTTTAACGGTCATCATTGAGGGACTTCCTGCCGGACTTCCTGTCTCAATGGAAAAAATCGGCGATGAACTAGCTCGCCGCCGACTCGGCTATGGACGCGGACCACGTATGCGCTTCGAGCGCGATGAAATTCGTATCACCGCCGGTGTTCGCCACGGTCGCACCCTCGGTTCACCAGTGTGCGTAGAAATTCTTAATTCTGAATGGCCAAAGTGGGAGCAGGAAATGTCTGCTGCTCCTGGAACGCCAAGCGACAAGCTCACGACTCCTCGACCTGGTCACGCTGACCTCGTTGGAATGCAGAAGTTTTCATTCGACGATGCACGTGACGTCCTTGAGCGCGCCAGCGCTCGAGAAACTGCAGCACGTGTAGTCGCTGGATCATTTGCGAAAGCACTTCTCTCAACAATTGGTATTGACATCCTTAGCCACGTTGTGCGCATTGGATCAGTTGCAACACCAAGTGACGCTCGACCACTTCCTGGCGACCTCGACAAGGTTGACGACAGTGAAGTTCGTTGCTTTGACAAATCTTCTGAAGACGCAATGATTGCTGAAATTAAAGCCGCCGCCAAAGAAGGCGACTCACTCGGTGGAATTGTTGAAGTTATTGCCTACGGTTGCCCAGTTGGACTTGGAAGTCACGTGCACTGGGACCGAAAGATGGACGGACTTCTCGCTGGCGCTCTAATGAGCATCCAAGCGGAGAAGGCAGTTGAAATCGGTGACGGTATGGCGCAGGCTTCACAGCGCGGAAGCGTTGCTCACGACGCAATTGCTGTTGACGAAGGCAATGAAACTGGTGGTGGGTACAAGCGAAAGAGCGACCACGCCGGAGGACTCGAAGGTGGAATTACTTCAGGAGCTCCAGTTATTGCAAAAGTTGCCATGAAGCCTCTTTCATCACTTAACCGACCAGTTCTTGAAACAGTCGATGTTGCAACTGGTGAGACTGCAGTTTCATTCAAAGAACGTACTGACGTAACTGCTGTTCCAGCACTTGGTGTTGTGACAGAAGCAATGATGGCGCTCGTTATTGCGAACGAAGCAGTTCGCAAGTTCGGTGGCGACTCAGTCGAAGAGTTCACCCGTAACCATGCCAGCTACCTCGCGAATCTCGGTTCAACGGCTTCTAAAGCACGACCGGAGTAGCCGTGGCACGCCTCGTACTCGTTGGGCTGCCCGGAGTAGGCAAGTCCACCGTGGCGAGAATGCTGAGTGCCGAATGGAATTGTCAGCATGTAGACACTGACGACATCATTGTTAAAAAAGCTGGATGCTCCATTGGTGACTTCATTCGCGAAAAAGGTGAGCCAGCATTTCGTGAACTTGAGTTCGAAGCGCTAGAAGAAGCACTTAAAAGCGAAGGCGTTGTTGCAACTGGTGGTGGAATTGTGACCTTCGAAAAGTCTCGTGCTGCGCTTAAAGGCGCCCCAACAGTTTGGCTAGACACTCATGATGATCAGATAACTCCTCGACTTGGTGGTACTGACCGCCCTCTGCTTGATAACAATCCAGGGCAAATACTGAAACTCATGAGAGAAGCACGTGCTCCTTTCTATGAAGAGGTATCACGCGCACGCGTTGATGCGTCAGGAACACTAGAAGACGTGAAGAATCAAATCCGTATCGTCGCCGGGAGCTGGGCATGACCATCACCGTTGATTTAGGTGCACGCTCCTACGACGTTGCCATTGGTGACGGTGTTCGCCGCGGACTGAAAGACCTCATTGCTAAGCGCGCTCCTAAGGCACAGGTTGCCGTCATTGTCACCTCACCATCACTTCGCGCTCAGCCATGGTTTGATTTCGAAACTGGCATTAGCCAACACGTTCTAGAAGTTCCTGAAGGTGAAGATGCCAAGACACTTCAGACAGTTGAGGCTCTTCTTGAAAAAATTGCGTCACTGGGTCTTTCTAGGAACGACATTCTGATTGCCGTTGGTGGCGGTGCAGTAACGGACCTCGGTGGATTTGCTGCAGCGTCGTATCTTCGTGGCATTGGGCTCATCAACATTTCAACATCTGTTGCTGGTCAAGTCGACGCAGCCATTGGTGGAAAGACTGGCGTGAATCTCAGCGCTGGAAAAAATCTTGTTGGTGCATTTCATCAACCACTTGGTGTGTTCTGCGACTTTGAAACAATCGCGACGCTTCCTGAGCGTGAGCGACTCGCTGGAATGGGCGAAGTCGCTAAGTGTTGGCTACTTGAGGGCAGGAGTGCAAAAGATCTTGGTTCACAGACATCATCCGAGCTCGCCACAATGGCGGTTGCCCTGAAGGCACGAATTGTTTCAGGTGATGAACGTGAAGGCGGGGAGCGCGCCCTTCTTAACTACGGTCACACGTTTGGTCATGCTTTGGAAGTTCTCTCACTCGCAAAGAGCAAGGACGAACTTCGCCATGGTGAAGCAGTAGCTATTGGACTTAGTTTCGCAGCCCACCTCGCACACGCACTTGGCAGAGTCGGCGCTGAGGTGATTGCTAATCACAATGCAGTGCTGGACTTCTTTGGTCTTTCCTACGCAGCTCCTCGTGACTTCAGTGTGGAAGCGCTACTTGAAGCAATGAGCCACGACAAGAAGGCTCACCATGACCTAACGTTTGTACTACTAGGTGCAAACGGATTTGAAGTGGTGACCGGCATTGACCCTGATGTTGTAGCAAAAACAATTGAAAGTTTTCGAGGATAACTATGAGCAAACAAATTCTTCTTCTGTCGGGTCCAAACCTTGACCAGCTGGGAACACGTAGCCCAGAGATCTATGGAACACAGACACTCAGCGAACACGTTGCGCGCTTCAGCGACGCAGCCAAGAGCCACGGCTACAGCGTTCGTCACTTGCAGTCAAACTTCGAGGGAGACCTCATCGAAGCGGTGCATGCTGCGCGAACTGACTGTGCTGCAATCGTCATTAACGCCGGTGCGTTCACACACACTTCTTGGGCGCTCACTGACGCCCTCGCAATGTTCGATGGTGTAAAGATTGAACTGCACATTTCTAATCCTGCTGCTCGTGAACCATTTCGCCACGTTGACACGTTGGCCGGGGTAGTAAACGGCACAATTGCTGGATTCGGGCCAACAAGCTACGACCTGGCACTTGATGCAGTCGTGCGTTTACTAGGTAAATAGCAATATCAGGTGACCCATTTGGTTGCCTAGAATAGGTATTGCAACTTTTTGAAAGGTTTCTAGGCTCATGGCCGCAATTTCTACCAGCGACATCAAGAACGGCATCACCATCAAGATCGATGAAGGACTCTTCACCGTTATTGACTTCCAGCACGTAAAGCCAGGTAAAGGTGGAGCATTTGTTCGAACCAAGATTCGCAACGCTCGCACCGGTGCAGTAATCGAGCGCACCTACCGATCTGATGAGCGCCTTGAACAGGCAATTATTGACAAACGAGACACACAGTACTTATACCGCGATGGTGATGACTATGTCTTTATGGACCAAGACACGTTTGACCAGATCCCTGTCTCTTCGAAAAACCTTGGTGAAGCTGCAAACTTTCTAAAAGAAACTGGCAAAGCAATGCTCGTTCAGTTTGAAGATGAAATTATTGGCGTGGAACTTCCTGCTTCAGTGGAGCTCACCATTGCTGAGACTGAGCCAGGAATGCAGGGCGACCGTGTTTCAGGTGCTCGCAAGCCAGCAACACTCGAAACTGGATTCGTTGTGCAGGTTCCGCTATTCGTTGGTCCGGGAGAAGTCATCAAAGTTGACACCCGCACCGGTGAATACATGACGCGAGCGTAGAGTGAGCGAACTTGGTGCGCAGCGCCACCATGCTCGTGAGCGTGCGCTAGAAATCTTTTACGAAGCAACAATCAAAGAACGCACCATTGCGGAAGTTCTAAACCAACTCGGCATTCGCCCCGACGAATACACCGTTGCAATTCTTGTGTCAGCTGAACAGAATCAGCAACGAGCCAATGACCTCATTAGTGAGTTCGCTGTTGACTGGACGCTTGATCGCATTGCAATTGTTGACCGCTTAGTCATGACCATGGCGGTAGGCGAAATGCTGATGGAGAGCGCACCACCAAAGGCAGTCATTTTGGATGAAGCGGTGGAGCTCGCAAAGATTTACTCAACTGATGGCTCACCATCATTCGTAAATGGCGTGTTATCGTCGATTGCTGAACAGATTCTCAAACAGTAGGGACTTTTAATTGTGTTAATGCATTCACCTGCATTTAGCTATACGAATCCATTTATCGTCTCTATCTTCAAACATGCCATTTACGTGTCTGCGGTTCTATGGATTATTGGCATTGCCCTATTCCTCGTGCTTGGAGCAACGCTCGCAAAGCGAATCACACTTTTCAATCTTTCACCAGATGGTGTAGGTGAGCCACGCGCTAGGACGTATCTCAGGTTCATCTTTGGGGCAATCTGGCTCATCGATGGAATTTTGCAATTCCAACCTTCGATGCCGCTCGGAATGGCTACGGGTGTTGTAAAGCCAATGGCTGTTGGAACACCGCACTGGCTCCATTCGTTAATGCTTGGTGGTGTTGGGATATGGAATGCTCATCCAATTGCTCTGGCAGTAGGAACTGCATGGTTACAAATTGGTATTGGAGTCTTGTTAGTTGTATCAAATGGAAAAGTAAGCAGATTCGTTGGTGCTCTCTCTGCCGCGTGGGCAGCACTTATTTGGCTCATTGGAAACGGCGCGGGCGGCATTTTTCAATCAACAAGCTCGATTCTCTTCGGGTGGCCAGGAGCCACACTTTTCTATGTGATTGCGGGTATCTGGCTAGCAACATCAAACGATTTCTTTATCAAGAACTTCTCAAAATGGACTCTGCGAATAGTGAGCGTTATTTCTGCGCTCGCAATTATTTTGCAAGTACTTCCAGACCGTGGATTCTGGCATGGTGGAAACTCAAATGGGCTGACGCAAATGGCTCAGACCATGACGCAAACGCCGCAACCACACATCATCTCTTGGATTGTTTTAAAGATCGGAACTCTCAGCGGAACTATGGGTGGCGGATTCAATGTGCTCATCATCCTTTGGCTCGCAGTTAGTGCGGCAGGACTTTGGTTAGCTCACTCAAAGTCATGGCAGTGGCCAGTATGGGTTTTCATTGCTGGATCGTTGTTCTTCTGGGTTGTTGGCGAAGACGCTCCATTTTGGGGCGGGCTCGCAACAGACTTGAACTCACTGGTGCCAATGGCCGCACTTACGTGGGCGGCACTCTCGAAGTTTTCAACCATGCCTCCACTCCAGCGCAGAATTCCAAAGGAAATGCGCAGCCTCTCGGGGGCGGTGTTTGCCGCGTTCGCTGGTGCTGCCATTATCTTTTCGGTTGTGTCAATGGGGTGGGCAGCCCTAGTTGCATCACCCGACAGCTCAATCTTCATTGCTGTGAATGGTCCCGCTCAAGTTGACAATGCAGTGGCCCCAACGTTTACTCTTACTGATCAATACGCAACGAGCTATTCGCTTAACGAGCATAAGGGTAACTTCACGCTACTCACGTTCCTCGACCCGAAGTGCTGGACAGATTGTCCATTACTTGCCAATCAATTACAGCAAGTTGAAAGTTCGCTTCCAAAGGACGCAAAGCTCGACATAGTTGCTGTTGTTGCCAACGCGTATGCGACGGACCTTCCTTCACTGAACAAGTTCATCAACGAGCATGGCCTTGGGGCCATGAGACACTTCTATTTTGTAACTGGAAACCTTGCTTCGCTACAAGCAGTGTGGAACTCGTACGGGATTAATGTTGCACAGAAAAAATCAGATAAAATGAGTGTCCACTCGGACTACGTATTTATTGTTGGACCTGATGGGCACCTGCACTGGGTTATTTCAGATGATCCACCTGAGAACTGGGCGGGACAACATTCTTCAAGTTCAGAGCTACTGAGGCTGCTTCACCAGTCGGGACTCAAGTAATAATGTCACCGCTGGGCGTACTTTCGCTCTTTGGTGCAGCACTTTCTATTGCAGGCTTCATCCGTCGTCCAGCCAAGCGAGTTCGGTCGCTACTTCAGTTGGCACTCTCACTCTTTTCATGGGCGATGCTCTGGTTCTCGACTGCGTCATCGTTTGCAACTGTGGGAATGACGAACCTACCCAAGCACATGATTGGCCACGTCATTGTTATGTTTCTTGTACCCATTGGACTCATTGCGTCGGGAACAGCACGCTCTTGGTGGTGGGTGCTTGACGTAACTTTGCGTAGGCGGCTACTTAGGTGGTGGAACATTGAGCGCAAAGTACGTGTTCCACGTTTTTTCATTAACCCACTCAGCGCAGCGCTTGTGCTTAACGGCGTCATGGTGGCATCACATCTTCCATCAATTTTCGATGCGTCTATGGAGCACCAGTGGGCTATGGACTATCTGATGGAGCCTGCATTCTTATTCTCAGGTCTTTTGTTTTTTCATTTTTTAATTGTTAGTCCACCACGCACGAACAAGGTGGGAATTCGTCTGCAGCTGCTTATGGTTATTTCAACCATGCTGGAAATGCTTGTGATGGCTATGGCACTTTCGATCTTTTCGAATAGCTCGTGGTATTCAGTCATGCAACCAATGACTGGCATGTCGAACATGAACATGGCGGGAATGTCAATGCCAGCGACCACGCTTCTTGAGGCATTCCACCAGCAGCAACTTGCCGCAGGAGTTCTATGGGTGTGCGGTGACTTTTGGGCGGTGCCATGTTTGATACTGATTATGAGACGACTATCGAATCGCAACGGGGGATCGCTCTTCAATGCTCTTAACCGTGGAACCGAAAAGTTCTCAGGTTTTTCTAGTTAGTTTTTTCGTCCTCGTGGACTTTGGCGAGGTAGGCATTCCAAGCAGCCAGCTCTGGATCATTGTCCGATTCAATTGGACTGCCCGTAACTTGTTTTTTCGCAGTTTCTCCGCGCTCTTCTCGGAGCATCTTTCTCCACATGTAGATCGCATAAATACCAAGGAAAGGCCATTCAAATACGTAGGCCCAGGAGAGGTGATTGCCGGCGAGTGCCCGTGAAATTTCAAAGAAAAAGGCAGGAATACAGATAAGTTCAGCAAGAACCAATCCGAAATGGATTCGTCTTGTGTCTTTCGTCATTACTAAAGAGTAATCCAGGGGACTAGTGTTTAATGCAACTTTAAGGTCATTTAACTTGTATGGTGTAGTAACTGAACAAATGTGAAAAAAATCACACAGAGGTCAAAGTCCAAAGGGGGACAGATGAACCAATCGAAAGCGTTAGGGATAGCCCTAATTTCGGTACTCCTCGGTGGCGGTGCATTAGCGCTCGCGGGTTTCGCGCTAGCAAGTGATGCACCTCACCAAACTGCACTTGATTGTGTGCCAAACGCGTCACAGCCTGGTCACTGCACGTTAACGATGAGCACATATCCGGACTCTCTTGCTGGTCAACACGGTAAAGGTGGCGGCACGCACCCAGACTGGGTTTCGTATTCGAACCAAGATCTTTCAGTACCAGCAAACACAACCGTTGATGTAGTGATTAATCAGTACGACGGTGGTGGAGCACTCAACAACGCTTTCTTTGATCAAATCATGGGAACAGTTGGCAACACTGCAACATACGACGGAGTTGCTAAGACTCACGTTGATCCGACCAATATTGGTCACACCTTTACTCTTCGCGGTTATCCAGGTATTGACGGTCAGTCAGGAAAACGAATTTTCGTGAATGTTCCACTCCCAGCCAATCCAGGAACTGATACTCCAGTCACCATTGGTGATGGTCAGTACCCGAAGGCATTAGTTGTTGCGTTCTCTTTCAAGACCGGCTCTAAGGGTCAGTACGAGTGGAACTGTGAATACCCATGTGGAAGTTCACGTGAAGGTCAGTTTGGTTTTGCAATGTCATCGTACGGATATATGTCCGGCACACTAACGGTTCAGTAAGGAGATCACGTGACTAGTTCTAATGAAAACAAGAAGTCGCTGAAGAGCTTCTATGTGCTGTGGGCAATTCTCACAGTGTTTGGTGTTGTGGTTTCGCTGTATGCACCTGGGTACCTCATGCCAAAGTCAATGAGTTCGAGCATGCACTTGTCGATTCTGACAATGGTGGTGTTTAGTGTTAGCGCCGCACCAGTTGCTGCAGGTGTCTACGCCGCGACTTTGTACATTATGCGCAATTGGGCCCACAAGGGTGACGGTGTTCCTGCTGCCGCTCCTGCGATTCGCGAAAGTGCAAAAACAGTTGTTACGTGGACGCTGACTTCAGTAATCCTCACCGTGTTCCTTCTGATTTGGGGTCTCGGTGCACTTGCGGTTGATAACTCTGGAGCGAGTTCTAACCCACTCGTTGTGAATGTAACTGGACAGCAGTGGGTCTGGTCATTCCAGTATGCGGGACCTAATGGCACAAAAGTTGAGTCGAACGATCTCTATTTGCCTGAAGGACGAGAAGTCGTTTTCCACATCACTTCGCTTGACGTAACTCATGGCTTCTGGCTGCCTCAGATGGGTGTTCAAGTTGATGCGAACGAAGGCACTTTTACTGAAATTCACACCACTCCAAACAAGCTTGGAACATTCGATGTCCGCTGTACGCAGTTCTGTGGTCTTAACCACGCATTCATGGTGACGCAAGGACATGTTCTTACGCCATCGGCATTTACAACCTGGCTGAATGCACAGCCAGCAAGGTCATAGGAGGAATCATGACAACAACACTTGAACACAAAGCACCAGTGATTAAGCACGAAGGTGGCGGACTTGCTCGTCACCAGAATTTTCTCACTGCCATGATTGGTGGAATAGCAGGCGCATTCATTGCGTGGGCTATTGCTCACCATCTGCTTGACCAGAATGTACGCACCACCAGTGATGCGGTTGCGGTGCTTACGGGATGTGGCTGGATAGTTGGTTTCTGGTTTGGAATTGGTGCACTGAACGCTCCATTCGCTTGGTTAGTTGGTAAAGACCAAACTCGCAAAGACCAGCTCTACTACGCCGGTGAAGATCAAGGAACAAAGCGTTACTGGAAGTACTGCACTGACCACAAGGTTGTAGGTGTTCAGTACATTGTGATGACCATGGTGCTTCTTGGTGCTGGTGGAATCCTGGCAATGGCGATTCGTACCGAGTTGATTGTTCCTGGAAATCACTTTGTAAACCAGCAGGTCTACAACGGCTTTATTGCGGTACACGGAATGCTCATGATCTTGGCGCTGATTGTTGCGGTTGCTGGGCCATGGGGAAACTTTGTTGTTCCAATTATGTGTGGTGCAAAGGACATGGCGTTCCCACGTCTTAACGCCCTAAGTCTTTGGACACTCGTTGCTGCAGCTGGGCTACTCCTAACGACGCTCGCTGTTGGATCACTAACAATGGGCTGGGTGGTGCTCGCTCCAATTACTGACCAAGCAGGTGTAGGAATGGACTTCTTCGCATTAGCGATTCTGGTCTTTACCGTTTCAACAACCGTTGCTGGTGTGAACACCATTTGTACGGTCTTCACAATGCGCACCAAGGGCATGACGCTCGAGCGTCTTCCAATTATGGTGTGGGGTGCAATCATCGCCGCCGCACTTGGTCTCTACGCGTTCCCTTACTTCTCTCTTGTAGAAGCACTCCAAATTCTTGACCGTACATTCTCCACGAGCTTCTTTGTTGGTACTGGTGGAGGAACTGGATGGCTACAAGCAAACCTCTTCTGGCTGATGGGTCACCCTGAGGTGTACGTAATCTTGATCCCAGCAGTTGCTGCACTCTTTGAGATTTCAGCAGTAATGGCTCGAAAGCCTGTGTTCAGTTACCGTACGGCAATTGCTGGCATGGTGGGGCTTGCTGGTCTTTCAATTCTTGTGTGGGCTCACCACATGTTCACAACAGGATGGGCACCAACACTCGGTGGACCATTCATGGTGACCACTGAATTGATTTCAATTCCAACTGGTCTGTTCTTTCTTGTTCTCATTGGAACACTCTGGCGTGGAAACATCTGGATGAAACTTCCAACGGTTTGGATGTTCGGATTCATTGCGAACTTCATCATTGCTGGTATAACTGGTATCTACCTCTCAGACATTCCAATCGACAACCAGTTGCACGGAACTATGTTCGTTACAGCTCACTTCCACTACGTCTTCGTAGGATCTGTTCTGTTTGGTGCAATTGCTGCCTTGGCGTTCTGGTATCCGAAGGTCACTGGTCGTTTCCTTGATGAAAAGCTTGGACGCATTGCGTTCTGGCTCGCATTTATTGGTGTGCAGGTGACATTCATGTCAATGTTCGTATCGGGTCTTCGTGGAATGCCACGTCGTTACTCTTCGTACAGCTTCATTTTTGAGCACACCAACTTCATTACAACAATTGGTGCCTACATGATCATGGCTGGAATGCTTGTTCTTGGTGGAGCGGTCATCTACTGCTGGAACCACGGAGAGCCATCTGGATCAAACCCATGGCACGCGAACTCACTTGAATGGTTGGTTTCAACACCACCACCACTCGAGAACTTCGACGTACTACCTGTTATTACTGAAGACCCTTACAACTTTGGAAAGGAACTGGTGCGTTCATGAGTATCGACACCCATTCACACCACGATGCGCACGCTGATGGTGGACACCACGAGCCGCCTGAAGTTGTCGATGGTCGCCAGCGCATGTCTATCTGGCTTTTCATTGGTGGAGACGCACTAACGCTCGCCGCCCTTGTTTTTACATACCTCTACCTACGTGGCGTTAACACGAGTGGACACTGGATGAGCATGCTTGGATACCCTGGCCCGCAACTTCCTGGTGGACACTCATGGGCTTTCTATGACGCCAATGTCTTTAATGGCTCTAACCCTGCTGCTCCTACAACAATTGTTACGGGACCACTAAGTTCTGGTCTCAACTGGCTCGGAACTGTAGTAACAGCTATTAGTGCTGGTCTCATTTGGTCTGCGGAGCGTGCACTACGCGTTGCTAAGAACAAGTCGGCTTTCACAATGCTCGCAGCACTCGGAACAATTGTTGCTTTCGTAGCAATCTTGATTTCGTTCCACCAGTTGTCACTGATTCCTCAGATTTACTCAATCCACAATGACAGTGCTGTTATGGCGTTCACTGCTTACGGCTCATCAATGATGATCATTATTGGTGCTGCGATTGTCCACTTAATGTTGCTCGTATTCCTCGGACTTGGCCTCACGCTGCGCTCTGCACGCGGAGCGATAAACGTTGAAAATTGGTACCAATCACGGCTTGTTCGTATGTTCTGGGTATGGGTTGCAATTTCTGCAGTTGCAACATCTGCTCTAACGACTACAATTAACACAATTCATTAACAACAGCTCTTCGGAGCGTCCAAGACATTGGCGCTCCGAAGGTCTGTCGTGAAGCGAGTCCTGTGAGGCTCGTACGACAGGAGACATATGAGTAGTACTAACGAACGTCAGACGCCTAACGGTGGGCTGACGTTTTTTGCAAAGAGTCAGCTTTTATCGGCCGACGATGTAGCCCGTGGCTTAAAGCGCATGGCTCATGAAATCGTTGAGCGCAACGAGTCACTTGATGATGTAGTCATAATTGGCCTTCAAACTGGCGGCAAGCCCTTTGCTGAGAGAATTGTCGAACTACTTCGCGACATCTCAAAGAGTGAAGTGCCAATGGGCATGCTCGACGTCTCTTTCTACCGCGACGACCTCTCGCTACACCCAGTAGCGAAGTCCGCACAAACAATCATTGATGTAGATCTCACCGGAAAAACAGTCATCTTGGTTGATGACGTCCTCTACACCGGCCGCACAATCAGGGCATCATTTAATGCTCTCTCTGACTACGGTCGCCCGAAGGCAATTCAACTCTGCGTGATGGTTGACCGCGGCCACCGTGAACTTCCAATCCGACCTGACTTCGTTGGAAAGAATCTTCCAACCTCTGAAGCTGAAGCAATCGTTGCGAATCTCGATGGCGTGTGGATAGGAGAGAAGAAATGATTACTTCAATCCGTGGCGGAAACTTACTTTCGCTTAACAATGTTTCAAAAGAAGCAATCCTCGAAGTTCTCGACACTGCAGAATCTTTCGTTGAAGTAAACAAGCGAACTATAAAAAAGGTTCCAGCTCTAAAGGGACGCGTTGTTGCATCACTCTTCTTCGAAGAATCAACCAGAACGCGACTTAGCTTTGAAACTGCAGCAAAGAGGCTAAGTGCTGACGTTCTTTCACTCGCCGTTGCAAGCAGCAGCGTGAAAAAGGGTGAATCACTTCGTGACACCATCTCAACTATTGATGCACTTGGTATTGATGCAGTTGTTATGCGCCACCAGTCAAGTGGAGCTGCTCTGCAGGTGAGCAGGTACGTTCCACACGTGCATGTTCTAAACGCTGGTGATGGACAGCACCAACACCCGACCCAGGGCCTCCTCGATACCTTCACTGTGCGCCAAGTGCTCGCTGAGCAACGCGGCACTACCGGACTTGAATCCGGAGCTGAACTTTTCCAAGGTCTTCGTGTGCTGATTGTTGGTGACATCCGCCACAGTCGTGTGGCTCGAAGTGACATTGCTGCGTACGCAGCGCTTGGCGCTGAAGTTCGAATAGCGGGTCCGGGGACACTGCTGCCGAGCAGCCTTGAAGGCTGGCCAGTGACGGTGGTTGATGACTTTGATGAAGCGTTGGCGTGGGCTGACGTTGTTGGTCTCCTTCGACTTCAAAAAGAACGTGGAACAGGATCATTTGTCCCGGGACTCGGAGAGTTCACACAGTCCTTCGGTCTCACACTTGAGCGCCAGAAGTTACTGAAGCCCAGTGCACTCATCATGCACCCGGGTCCAATGAACCGTGGTGTTGAGATTGACAGCCGAGTTGCCGACTCGAGTCAGGCAATCATTGAACGACAAGTTACAAACGGTGTGCCTGTTCGAATGGCTGCGCTGTATTTAACAATCGCTGGAACGAGTGAAGGATCAGACAATGACTAATTACGTACTTCGACAAGGACTCGTACACAGCGCCTCGAGCCAAGAAATCGCTGACGTTTTGATTGTTGACGGCAAGATTGCGCAGATAGCTAAAAAAATTGACGCACCAAGTGGCACCGTAGAGATTGATACGAAGGACTGCTGGGTTGGACCAGGCTTCGTAGACATCCACACGCATCTTCGTGAACCTGGTCGTGAAGAAGCAGAGACTATTGAAAGTGGTGCGCTCGCAGCACTCATGGGTGGCTACACCGCCATTGTTGCCATGCCGAACACCGAACCGGCTCTCGACAACGTGGCACTAGTTTCCTACGTTCTCGACAAGGGTGCACGAACACCAATTGATGTAGCGGTCGCTGGTGCCATTACCCAAGGTCGAAAAGGAGAGCTACTGGCTCCAATGGCGGAGATGGCTGAACTTGGCGTGCGACTCTTTACTGATGACGGCACCGGAGTGCAGAGCCCGTCGCTTATGCGTCGCGCACTCAGTTACGCAAAGCCTCTTGGCGTCACTCTCGCACAGCACTGTGAAGATGAGGACCTCGCTGGTGGCGGATCAATGAACGAAGGGGAGTACTCAGCGAAACTCGGTCTCATTGGCAGACCAGCACTCGCTGAAGAACTCATGTTGTTACGTGACCTAGAGCTCGTGAAGTTAACTGGCGCGAAGATGCACTTTCTGCACATGTCAACGCAGAACTCAATTGCACTCATTACTGCAGCGAAAAAGGCTGGACTCCCTGTTACCTTTGAGATTGCACCTCACCACTTCACCCTTGATGAGAGCGCTTGCAGTGACTTTGATGCCCTCTTTAAGGTGCACCCGCCTCTTCGCACCAAGGCTGACGTTGCATCGCTCAGAGACGCACTTAGAGACGGCTTAGTTGACGCAGTCGCAACTGACCATGCGCCGCACGCCCCTGAGTTAAAGGACCTCGCCTTTGATGAGGCGCCGGCGGGAATGCTCGGTCTCGAGCACGCCGCATCACTGACGGTAGACGCCATTGGTGACGCAAACTCAAGCCGATTCTTTGAAGTGATGAGTAGAGGGCCAGCACGAATTGCTCAGCTGCGACACTCAGACGTTCGTATTCGACACAGTGCTCAGGGCGGAGACCTGGTGGTTGGAGAAGATGCCAACCTCGTGGTTTTCGATCCGAGCGCAAAATATGTGGTTGATCGCGACCAGTTGCACAGTCGCTCGACGAATACGCCTTATCATGGCCGAGAGCTTCGCGGAAAAGCCCGAGTAACAATTGCTAAGGGCCGAGCATTTAACGAACAGGGAGAAATTGCGTGAGTCGTCAAGAATCACACCTTGTTCTCTCTGACGGAACCGTATTTGAGGGCTACGCCGCTGGGTACATTCCAGAGTCTGGGTTCACTACTGGTGAGTTTGTCTTTAACACTGCACTCAGTGGCTACCAAGAGGTCATCACTGACCCGAGCTACGCCGGACAGATTATCTCCTTCACGTATCCCCACATTGGTAATTACGGTGTTACGCCACTCGACGATGAAGCACTCACACCATGGTGTCGCGGAATTATTGTTCGCGACCTCTCAGAGTTGCCTTCAAACTGGCGCTCAACGCAGTCACTCGAAGCATTCCTCATTGCCAACAAGATTCCAGCACTCGTTGGCATTGACACTCGCAGGCTTACTCGTCACCTTCGCGCTCATGGCGCTCTTCCTGGAGCTTTTGGTCACGCTGCACTCGACGTCATTACTCGCGAAGCAAAGAACGCACCTGGCACAGACGGCACTGACTACGTGTCCGCTGTTTCCACCAAAGAGGCCTACACCAAGGGGTCAGGTGATCTGCACGTCGTGGCATTTGACTACGGCATTAAGACCACCATGGTGAATCAACTATCACAGCGTTTCAAGGTAACGGTCGTTCCTTCTAAGACCACTGCTGCACAAGTTCGCGAACTCAGTCCTGACGGGGTATTTCTAAGTAACGGACCCGGTGACCCGGCAGCACTTATCGATGAAGTTGCAGTACTCAAAGAACTGCTCGGAACACTGCCTATCTTTGGCATCTGTCTCGGGCACCAGTTACTCTCAACGGCGCTTGGTGGTACGACGCACAAGTTGCCCTTCGGTCACCACGGTAGTAATCACCCCGTACAAGACCTCGCCACGAGTCGTATTGAAATCACTGCTCAGAATCACAACTACGCAGTTACCCCCGGATCACTTTCTAGGGGAGTGGTGAGCCACGTGAATCTAAACGACGGCGTTATTGAAGGTGTTGCTTCTAAGGAAGATCGCTGCTTCTCTGTGCAGTATCACCCTGAAGCTGGACCTGGTCCACATGATGCTCGCTACCTCTTTGACCGTTTTGAATCGCTGCTTCGTACCGGCGTACTGGAGAACAACTAATGCCGCGTCGCAGTGACATCAAATCAATCATGGTGATTGGCTCTGGGCCAATTGTGATTGGTCAGGCCTGCGAGTTTGACTACTCCGGCACCCAGGCCTGCCAAGTGCTTCGTGCTGATGGCTACAAGGTCATCCTCGTTAACTCAAATCCCGCGACAATCATGACTGACCCCGCAACGGCTGACGTCACCTACGTTGAACCACTCGATGCTGATGTGCTTATTGAGATCTTGGAAAAAGAAATACTGGAATTAAAAGAGTATGAAAAATAAAAACAAGATATTTGTTTCTAATCCAGGACTTCTATATTCTTAATTTTTCAATGGAATACGAATGATACCACTTTTTAATAAGTATTTTGCAGAAGTCTCATAAATACAGAGAACACAGAGGATTCACAGAGATAAATGATCCCATTCTTCTAATGAGGGGTGGAATCTTATTCTTTCAACTAGTTAAGTAATATTCAAACTATGAATAAATTCCAATGGTTCCATCGCTTTTATACCACTATTGGCGAAGTCAGCTTTATTGCGGGTAATTATTAAATCGATTGAATTGTATTTTGCAGAAAAGGTTTGTATTGCATCTTCGAAATCAGGCATTTCACTTTCTAAAGCCTGAATCACAATATCCTTGTCAACACCTATTATTTCCAGAATCTGAATCAGGTTTAAAAGAAAGGAACGTGCCAATAATTTATCTCGTTGTTTACTCGCGATGTAATAGATGTCTGTTATTGAAGAGGCGGTAATATATCCTTCTAACGATTGATCATCAATACACTCAAAGATTCGGGATGAATCTTTGAAAAATGGTTCACGTTTTAAAGCCAAATCGAGAATCACGTTTGTATCGATTAAGGCTTTAATCATTTGTATTTTTCGGTAAGGTAATAGAGTTTGGATGAATCAGTATCGTTAAAACTTAAAAATCCCGCCCATTTCTTAACGAAATCTTTCCCAGCATTCTTATGGTTCTTCTTTACCATTTTAGGAACAATTGTAATTTCAACTTCAGTATTAAAAAGAGAAGGGGTAAAAGGAATCTGAATAGTTCCATCTTTAGAAATCCTCGTATCAAATTTAAATGCTCTCATAACCAATCTTTTTCCAAAGATACAAATATTAGAATTTATTATCTTTGCCTTTGAAGTAAAAATAAAATTTCATGAATATTAGGTTGATTAAGACGGAAGATGATTACAAGCTCGCCCTAAGCAGGCTTGATGTTATTTTTGATGCACCAACCGATACGTCTGAAAGCGACGAAGCTGATATACTGTCTTTATTGATTGACGAATATGAAAATAAATACTACCCAATTGAAGCGCCTGATCCAATTGAAGCTATTAAAATCAGAATGGAAGAGAAGCAATAATCAATTCAGATTACATTTACTTGTTGCTTTGTTACCTCTACCAATTCTCCAGATCCTTTTCAAAGTTAATTTTATAGCTTGAACTCAAAGGAATCAGATTTACCTGAATTGCCTGTTTCTGATTCGGCTTCAGTGTAAGTTCGAATCCTACCAGTATGGTTCCCGGATTTGGTGCATCGTAACTGTTGGTTGGTTCTGTGGACCAGGTTTTCATCACTACATCCGATAAGGTTTTAACCTGAAGAATAAGCTTTTTCCCGTCTTTGGTTAGTGCGATGCTGTTTTTGCCCAATTCAGGAGTGGCTGTTGTCATCATTTGCCAGCGAACAGTTGTTGGTTGACTACCAGCCTGCAGTTCGTCCCGCACGACAACATATTTCTGATCTACAATAGCCACACCCCGCTTCACTGAAGTAAGCTGACCTTCATATATGGTTGATAAATCGGATATCGCATACATCAGATCCTTCTTATCCGAAAACCGGTCAATCCTGGCATATCCTTTAACCTGTTGCAACTGATCATTTATAGTCAGTGTATTGTGTGCCTTGTTATTCAACCTGAAGATGGTCCATCGCTGTGCATTCTGGTTCATCGACCAGAGGTTGATCCCTTTCGATTCGAGCGATTCATATTCCTGCATGCCAAAGTCAGAAGCCCAACGAACCCCATCAGCTTCCATGATGAATGACCCGATGTCCATGTGTCCGTGATTCACCGAAGGAGAACCTGCTTTAAATCCAAGGAAGATAGCATTAGGATCAGTCCAGGAAGTGCGCATCAGGCTGACCGGATTATCTCCCTGCCCGTTCCATGCCTTCGTCTTAGGTTCAACTATCCGATCAAACGGAATGTCCTTACCCCAGATCATGATAGCCGGAAGCAGACGGTCATGCGTAAGTCCTGAAAAATTGTCCTTCTGTAAATACGATTTTTCAACCCACAATAACGAGGGATCATTCGTCTTTTGGGCAAACCAGAACATGGCAGGACTCAGATTACCCTTTGGCCCACAATCGCCCCAGTTATAGGGAAGACCAGTAACTCCTGTCATGTTTTGCAGGAACCCTGGGGTATTTAAGAATCCCGGAGTCTCGGTTAATCCGAAGTCGTTTGAAAAGACTTTTTCAATTGCACTGAGAAACATGACATTAAATGAGGTGCCGTAATCCCAGTAGCTGTAGCCTTCAGGATAAGCGCCGTCGGGTTTGTATTCTCCCATGGGAAGCTTGATGGATTGTATAGCCCGGTTGATGATGTTTGTGGACAGTTCAGGGTACTCATCGGCAACGGCCAGTGCGCCATAAGTCATCCCGCCATTGCAGACCTGGTTCCAATTGTTTACCTCTTTCAGCCATCCGTTGTTTTTAGGGTCAAGAGATTGATTAATTCCTTTCTTGACAATCGCCTCACCAATGATCTTTTTGGAATCAGCCGGTAACTTTTCATACAGCCAGTCGTAACCGATTGAGATGGCCATCGTCATTTCTGCCACATCAAGGAAGTGCGATGGATTCCAGTCACTGAATGCAGCTATTGCAAGCATTTCCTTTTCGCAACGTTTCAGATATTTATCATTACCCGTCATTCTTGATGCATACGACAAGTAGAAAATACGTCGAAGCGCCTCGCGTGATTTATCCAACAACCGTCTCCCGATCTGTATGCGCTCAATCGGTGGAAGTGCTACGATGTGGTCGCATTCCTTAAGAATGGCTTCATGCATTTTCTTCCATACCGGATTGGTTGAAACCGATTGTTCAATCAGGCGTTCTTCTCCCTTCAGAAGTAAAATCCGGGGATGTTGTTTGTTGGTTATATCCTTGGCTATAACAGTGGTCTGTGTCTGGGCAAAACCATGAAGGCAGGATACGACGAGAAGAATCAGGGTGTATGTAATTAGTTTCATGGATTAGTCGGCTTTGTGTTCGATTACAGACTCTAAAAATACAGTAAAATTTAGGAAATAAGATACAATGTCGTTAAGTTAAGCCGCCAACAGGGTTGTTAACCACTGTCGGGGCAATCGGGAACCCTGTTGGTGGTTGAAAACCCCGACAGTGGTTAAACAAATAAACCTTAACTAAGCGACATTGATTTAATATACTTTTTCCTGCCACCAAAACACCAAAACACTAAATCCCACCAAAGAAGACTCCATTTCTGAATTTGAACTCATGATTCCATATTACTAGTAGCTTCAAATATCCCCACAAATGGGGATTGACCCCTTTTTTTGGATGTGTTAGATTTACAACGTCAAATGCCAGCATTTATTTGAAAGTATGGAATGCATGGAAGAATCTTTTAGATGTCTGCGCAACGACCGTTTTAATGACTGATAAGAATGTTTCTACACGATAATGTACCTGAAATAAAGAGCAGTCGGTTAGCTGATTTGTCGACCGGAAGCAGGGGGGTGATTGTTCACGTATTAGGGCAGGGCGCTTTCCGTAAACGTATTTCCGAAATGGGTTTTGTCAAAGGACAAATGGTCAAGGTGATCAAGAATGCCCCGATGAAAGACCCCGTTGAATACGAAATAATGGGCTACAAGGTATCCCTGCGCCGCAGCGAAGCCGATATGATTGAAGTAGTTTCTCCCTCCATGGCGAAGGAACTGGTCTCTCACTTCGAAGGAACTATTGATGAACACACCCAAAAGTTATCAGGTGTAAAAAAGGGCAAAACCATTACCGTCGCCCTTGTTGGAAACCCCAATTGCGGTAAAACCACCCTGTTTAATTATGCCTCTGGATCAAAAGAACGGGTAGGAAACTACGCCGGTGTCACTATTGATGCCAAAGAGGCCAAATTCAAACAGGAGGATTACACGTTTGTCATTTCCGACCTTCCCGGAACCTATTCCATCACCGAATATTCTCCTGAAGAGTTGTTTGTCAGGAACCAGATTGCCGAAAAACGTCCCGATGTCGTAGTCAATGTAGTCGATGCTTCCAATCTGGAGCGTAACCTGTTTCTCACGACCCAGTTGATCGACATGAATATTAAGGTGGTAATCGCCCTGAATATGTACGATGAACTCCAGCAAAAAGCGGCAAAGCTGGACTTTACTCACCTGGGCGAAATGATGGGAATCCCCATTGTTCCAACAGTCGCTTCGAAAGGGAAAGGATTGAAAGAGCTTTTCGAACGGATTATCGAAGTCTACGAAGAACGTGATCCGATTGTAAGGCATATTCACATCAACTACGGTAAGGAAATCGAACAGTCCATCCGGGATATACAGAAGGAACTGAAGAAAGATGATTCGGTCAGACACAAATACTCGACCCGGTTTTTAGCGATCAAATTACTTGAAACCGACAATCATACCCTGAACATCTTAAAGGACAGCCCAACTTTTGAAGTTGTCCGACGAACCGCCAATGAAGAAACTGCCCGGCTTGAGAAGCTATTCGATGATCAGTCGGAAACCCTGATTGCAGATGCCAAATATGGGTTTATTGAAGGGGCTTTGAAAGAAACATACCGCAATGGGCCCCAGGTGCGTCGCGACCAAAGTCATGAAATAGATAAGATCTTAACTCATCGGATATGGGGTTTCCCGGTCTTTATCTTTTTCATCTGGGTGACTTTCCAGGCTACCTTTAGCGTTGGGGCATACCCGATGAAGTGGCTCTCTGCAGAAATTGGCTGGCTCAGTAAACTGCTCAGTTCGATGATGCCTATTGGCGCCCTAAGGGATTTATTGATTGATGGTATCCTTGGAGGAGTGGGTGGCGTAATCGTTTTTCTCCCCAATATCCTGATCCTGTTCTTTTTCATCTCCCTGATGGAAGACTCTGGCTATATGGCCAGGGCAGCCTTCATTATGGATAAGCTGATGCATAAAATGGGACTCCACGGCAAATCGTTTATTCCACTCATTATGGGATTCGGTTGCAACGTCCCGGCAGTTATGGCCACCCGTACGCTAGATAACCGCAACGACCGGATACTTACCATGCTCATCATACCCTTCATGTCATGCAGCGCCCGCCTGCCCGTTTATGTCCTCCTGATTTCAGCTTTCTTTGTGAATTACCAGGGTGCCATTCTATTCCTGATCTATTGTATTGGGATATTTCTGGCTGTGGGGATGGGACTGTTCTTCAAGAAAACACTCTTCGCCAAAAAGGATGTTCCGTTTGTGATGGAACTTCCGCCATACCGTATGCCTACCCTGAAAAACTCAACCATTCACATGTGGCATAAAGGATCGCAATACCTGAATAAGATGGGAACGGTTATCTTGCTGGCTTCCATACTGATCTGGGCGATGGGGTATTATCCGCGTAATGTGCAGTACACGAAAGATTATCCGGTGATGCTGACTCAAACTGAAGCAGACCTTAGCTTGACCAAAGACCAGAAAGCGGAAAAGGTTGAGCAAATTCAATTGTCGGAGGAAGAAGAACGTCAGGAGAAATCGTACATTGGAATGACAGGGCACTTTATCGAACCTGCCATTCGTCCCCTCGGGTTTGACTGGAAGATCGGGATGAGCATCATTACCGGGATGGCAGCCAAAGAAATCGTAGTGAGTTCGATGGGAGTGCTTTATCATGCCAGTTTAAATGCGAAGGAGAAATCTCAGTCATTGAAGGATAAACTGCAGGAGCAAACCTTTACTCTTGGTCCGAAAGTGGGTCAAAAAGTATTTTCACCCCTCGTGGCCTTTGGCCTGATGATTTTTGTGCTGATTTATTTCCCGTGCGTGGCTGTTGTTGCTGCCATCAAAAAGGAAGCCAACTGGCGATGGGCCCTTTTTACCTCGGCATATACCACCGCCATTGCCTGGGTTGCCGCCTTTGCTATTTTCCAAATCGGTAGTTTATTCATCTAATTCATTAACCCGATCATGATTCAAAACACTATTGCCCTTATAATTGTTGCATTGGCCGCTCTGATTACCCTATATTCCCTTTACAAGGCCATCACGGTTAAAGACAAAACCATCTGTGGCGGATGTGCCAGCTGCGAGATCAAGAATGAACTGAAAAAGAAGGGGAAACTCATGCTGAACACTGAAAATCCGGCTCACCCAAAATACAAGTTCTCCCCCGGCAACCTGAACTATCCTATGAATGAGAGATCGGCTTAAGAAGGATATTCCTATTTGGCCCGTCATCCTAAACTTGTTTCAGGATCCCCTGATAAGAGTTACCATGTACCCACATCTTTTTCGACTCCCGGATCCAAATATCATTGATCGTTTTTTCTTAAAACCTTATTTCTATTGGCAACCTCGGTAGAAGATATGTACCCACAGCCCAAGACCTTATTACCATGTTTTGGGTTGATTGTCTACTGACAGAGCCAGATAAATGATAAATAAGGTAATAAGTTTTGATTCAGGAAGTTATGTGCTTTATACTGAGGTTAATTTCCTTAAAATAAGGTTTTCTTTAGCTATCGTATTATTAATTGATTTGTCGGTACACGGTAGTTGATAAGAGTGGGTGCTGAAACAAGTTCGGCATGACGGACCAAAGAGCTGTCATTGCAATTCGCAAACTCCCAGCTCACTGCTCCTTGCACTAAATTTGGTTTTCCCATTCACCAGCCATCCAACAGGCTTTAAAATTATTAGAAAATTATTCATTGGTTATTAGAAACCTATTCGATGATTATTAGAATATAATTGAACCATCTTCGAATAATCTTCTAATAACCTTCTAATAATTTAAAGGGGCAAAGGCTCCATTTAAGCCACACAACAGGGCAGAAGGGCATTCCATTAGAAGTAAGTGATAACTGCAAGTGAAGTGTAATATACGAGGCAATAGCAGGCATGTGGCAATCAATGCTTTGTGAAAGGTCATTCGGGGATGAAATAAAGGATTTGCTATCACAAATGCTGTAGGGACTAAAGCGATGGAAAGTGAACGGTTGATTTTATCCTGAAGTGTTGAAGAATTAACCGCAATATTCACTTAAACATTAAACTTTAAGGCTGAAACTGACATTTAACAGGGAGAAATTGTAAAATCTGTTTATTTTTGCAGGGAATATAACAGAATCAAATATGTACAGAACACATACATGCGGGGAAATCCGTATCAATCATCAGGGTTCGCAGGTAACCCTTGCCGGATGGGTTCAGCGCGTCCGTAACCTTGGAGGAATGACTTTTATCGATCTGCGCGACCGTTACGGCATTACCCAGCTGGTATTCGATGAATCGACCGATGAGGCAGTTGCTACATTGGGAAATCAGCTTGGCCGTGAGTATGTGATTCAGGCCAGCGGGACCGTTCGCGAGCGAAGCAGCAAGAATAAAAATATCCCTACAGGCGAGGTCGAACTGGCAGTTTCTGCGCTTACCGTTCTGAATAGTTCGGAAACGCCGCCATTTACCATCGAGGACGAGAGCGACGGAGGTGACGAAATACGCATGAAATACCGCTACCTCGATCTGCGTCGAGCACCTGTACGCGATACCTTGATTCTAAGATCTAAAATGGCACATGCCACAAGGTCTTATTTAAACAGCCAGGATTTCATCGAGACAGAGACGCCTGTACTTATTAAGTCGACTCCTGAAGGGGCTCGCGACTTTGTAGTGCCATCAAGGATGAATCCGGGTGAGTTTTATGCTTTGCCGCAATCGCCTCAGTCGTTGAAGCAGTTGCTGATGGTGGCCGGTTTCGATCGCTACTACCAGATTGTGAAATGCTTCAGGGACGAGGATTTACGTGCCGACCGTCAGCCTGAATTTACACAGATCGACTGCGAGATGTCGTTTGTAGAGCAGGAAGACATCCTGAACATGTTTGAAGGACTTACAAAATATTTATTTAAAGAAATAAAAGGTATAACTATTACCGAATTTCCGCGGATGCCTTATTCGGAAGCCATGGAGAGCTATGGATCGGACAAGCCGGATATCCGCTTTGGGATGAAAATCAAAGACCTGACCAGTCTGGTGAAGGGTAAGGGATTTTCGGTGTTCGATGATGCTGAATTTATTGGCGGGATCTATGCTACGGGCTGCTCGGAATTTACACGTAAACAACTTGATGCACTCACGGAGTGGGTGAAACGTCCTCAGGTGGGAGCCAAAGGAATGGTTTACCTGAAATACAATACCGACGGAACGATTAAATCATCGGTCGATAAGTTTTATTCAGCTGAAGAACTGGCTCAGTGGGTTGAAGTTTTTGGTGCAAAACCGGGAGACCTGGTTTTACTTCTTTCAGGAGTAAAGGAAAAAATGCTGAAAGCTATTGGAGATATGCGTCTGGAGATGGCCAATCAGCTGGGTTTGCGCGATAAGAATGTGTTCCAGCCCCTGTGGGTGGTTGATTTCCCCTTACTCGAATGGGATGAGGATACCGCACGCTTTTATGCCATGCACCATCCGTTTACTTCGCCCAAGCCTGAAGATTTCCCTCTATTGGAAACTAATCCGGGGGCAGTAAGGGCTAATGCGTACGACCTGGTGATCAATGGTGTTGAAATCGGTGGCGGTTCGGTTCGTATTCATGATAAAGCCTTGCAGGCTAAGATGTTTGGTTTGCTCGGGTTCACACCTGAACAGGCTGAATACCAGTTTGGCTTCCTGATGAATGCCTTTAAGTTTGGTGCACCGCCTCATGCAGGTATTGCCTTTGGATTTGACCGACTGACTTCCATGTTTGCCGGTCTGGAAAGTATCCGCGACACCATTGCCTTTCCAAAGAATAATTCGGGCCGTGATATAATGATGGACAGCCCTTCGACCATTTCAGATGTACAGTTGGAAGAACTGAACCTGATAGTGAAAGCAAAAACTCAGAAATAAGATAAAAAGCTTATCAATTAAAAAGCGGTTGACTCAACAGAGGCAATCGCTTTTTCTATTTTGAAAGATTTTAACCGGTGAATTATTTCCCCGTTTAAGAGTATTTGGTTCTTAAAAGAATCCAAGCTCGAGGCGGGCTTCTTCGCTCATCATTGATTTATCCCAGGGCGGGTCAAAAGTCAGCTCCACATCGACTTCCAACACAGTATCTACAGCAAGTGCAGCCTGACGCACATCTTCAACCAGCATATCCGCAACCGGGCAACCGGGTGAAGTCAGCGTCATTATAATATTTGCCTTGTTAGTATCATCAATGTCAACGTTGTAGACCAAACCAAGGTCGTAAATGTTAACCGGTATTTCGGGGTCATAGACGTCTTTCAGACGTTCAATAATCAAATCAATTCTGTTATCCATTACTCATTCTCCTTTCTCTGAAATTCTTTTATATGCAACAGCATAGAGTTTAATTTGTTTGATCATCGAAAGCAATCCGTTCGACCGGGTAGGGGACAGATGCTGATTCAGACCAATCGCTTCTACAAAAAACAATTCATTGTCAATGATTTCCTCCGGAGTCCGGTTAGTGACTACCCGCAACAATAGTGCAACCAATCCCTTGACGATTACGGCATCACTTTCACCCCTGAAAATTATCTTCCCGTCGACAAAATCAGAAACAAGCCATACTCTTGACTGGCAACCCCTGATCAGGTGTTCATCGGTCTTCTCCTTTGGGTCCAGATCTTTCAGTTCGTTGCCCAATTCGATCAGGTAGCTGTATTTATCCATCCAGTCATCATAAACCGAAAACTCCTCAATAATCTCCTGCTGTACTTCGTTTATAGTCATTAACTAAAGCTTAAAGGATGCAAATGTCGGTATTTTTTGTTTCCATTCAAATATAAATCTTTCGACCATTCAAATCCTTAAGAAAGCTTAACAAATTGGGCTGATTGTTAAGTTGAGGGACCAAATGACTCCGTACTCACTGAAATTGACTTTAAATGAATCTAAATTAAGTATAATTCTTTTTCGCAACCGATAAATTTGTAATTTTAAAGGTCAGTAAAATAAATAACCAAAAAGATAAATTAGATATGGAATCATTAGCCGGATCACAAACAGAAAAAAACCTGCTGAAAGCCTTTGCAGGAGAGTCACAGGCCCGTAATCGTTACGATTTCTTTGCCAAAGTGGCCATGAAGGAAGGATTGGAACAAATTGCTGCACTATTTGAAGAAACCGCCATGAACGAACGTTCGCACGCCAAGCAGTTCTTCAAACAATTGGAAGGCAGAGCGGTAGAAATTACAGCTACATATCCTGCCGGTAAGATAGGCACTACATTGGAAAATCTGAAAGCTGCAGCTGAGGGTGAAAACGAGGAGTGGACAGAATTATATCCTGAATTTGCACGGATTGCCGACGAAGAGGGATTCAAACGGATTGGATTGCTTTTCAGAACGATTGCCAAAGTTGAACAGGCACATGAAAAACGTTACCGTAAACTATACCAGAGTCTTGAAGAAGGTAAAGTGTTCGAGCGTGAAGGTAAAGTCGTTTGGAAATGCCGTGTTTGCGGATTCCTGCACGAAGGGACCAAACCCCCATTGAAATGCCCGGTGTGTGAACATCCACAGGCTTACTTCGAGATTGAAGCTGAGAATTATTAGGAAGACGGAAGACAGGAGTCCGGAGACGGAAGAGCGGACAAAATGAGAAGGTAAGAAAAAGGAAAGAGAAATAAGGAAAAAGGGAAAACTGCGAGATTCGGTTGTTTTTTCCTTATTCCTCTTTCCTGATTGGTATTTCTATCCGGTGATTTGGCCATTTTGAGAGTGATCTGTTATATCAGTAATGGGTGAAGTCGTCTCATGGGAATTTTCTATACGTACTTTCGTCACGTTTACCGATAAACAAGAACCAAACTGTATTATCTTCCAGTGAGATTCATATACGGTAATTTCCAAATTTGATTCGGTAATAGTCTGAATATCCAATTATCGGGGTGATGTTGGATATCTCATCAAGGCTTTTTGCTAATGCAACTTTCTCAATAATCTTTTTAAGTCTTGTTTTAACTGACTGGTCTTTTATCTTGAAAACCATCTTGTCAAATTGCTTTGAGGTCTCAAAGTTCATGACTATTTACTTAAAAAATCCAGAACTTTATCTTTATCCCCTTTCCCACTTTTCTGAGATGCCACCATCTGACTTGCAATAAATTGATCTGAAATTTCTTCGTCACTCGCCACAGTTATGCTTTTTATACCTTTCAGCATTTCGATAGCCTCTATCAGTTTTGATTGATTGGCTTTTGGGTCAAGTTTTATTACTATTGTTGCCATATTAGAATTTTGAGTCAAAGTTAATAAAAGGGAAATGAAGCTTCTTTTTTATTGAACCCTTTTTAATTTAAAACATGCTGATCACCTTCTTTAACGCCTCAATAAACACATCGATTTCTTCCTTTGTATTGTAAAAAGCAAACGAAGCACGCACGGTTCCCTGAATTCCAAAATGATCCATGAGCGGATCGGCACAATGGTGACCGGTACGGACAGCTATCCCAAACTTGTCGAGCATGGTTCCCTGATCAAAGAAATGGACGCCATCAACATTGAATGAAATTACACCTGATTTTTCGGGCTGAGTGCCATAAATACGGACTCCCATTTGTGTCAGTTTAGCTGTGGCATAATTCAGTAGTTCTATTTCCCAGGCAGCTGCATTTTCTATTCCAATGTGTTGAAGGTAATCAATGGCTGCACTGAAGGCTATGACTCCGCTGATGTTTGGAGTTCCGGCCTCGAATTTATATGGCAATTCGTTGAAGGTAGTTCCAGAGAACCTGACTTCAGAGATCATTTCCCCTCCACCCTGATAGGGGGGCATTTGCTCAAGTAACTCTTTTTTTCCGTAAAGTACTCCAACTCCATTGGGGCCATACATTTTATGGGCTGAAAAGGCATAGAAGTCTACATCCAGATACTGAACGTTAATCAGTAGATGTGCTGCTGCCTGTGCTCCGTCAACAAAGATGCGAATACCTTTGGAGTGGGCGATCTGTGCAATTTGCTTAATCGGGTTTTTGGTTCCCAGAACGTTCGAAACATGTGTCACTGCAATGAGTCTGGTGCGTTCGGTAATTAATTTATCCAGTTGTTCAATTTGTAAACGTCCATCATCATCGATTGGCAGCATGACAATTTTAGCACCCTTTCGGCCTGCCAGTAGTTGCCAGGGAACAATATTCGAATGATGTTCCATTTCGGAGACTATGATTTCATCGCCTTCGTGAATGAATGTTTCCCCAAATGAAAAGGCAACCAGGTTAACACTTTCTGTCGTCCCTTTTGTGAAGATAATCTGATCACTACTTTCGGCATTAATCAGGCTACATACTTTTGCACGTGTTTCTTCGTAAGCCATGGTGGCTTTATCGGCCAGAAAATGCGCAGCCCGGTGAATATTTCCATAGTATTCGGTGTAGGTTCTGGTTAGTGCATCAATCACCTGTTGCGGTCGTTGTGTCGTAGCTGCATTATCAAAATAAACCAGTGGCCGATTATATATCTTTTGTTGAAGTATCGGAAAATCCGCTCTTATTTTATCTATGTCAAGGCTCATAAGTACTTGTTTTATATCAACAACTGAAATGAAGGTCATGTTGTTCATTCCTAAAAACGAAGAAATGCCACAAAGACATCATGTCACAAAGATACACGAAGTATTGTAATTCAATTTACTAGCATTAGTGAATCTTAGTGTTTTAGAGCCTTTGTGGCAAAAAAAGACATCTCTAAGACTTAATCTTTTTTCCCAAACAACAGGATCAATCTGGATTATTGGTTATTTTTATCGCGGTTAAAACGAATAAATTCAGATCTCATGAAGTTAATATTATTCCTGGCTATTTTTCTGACAGCAGGTTCGCTGTTGGCACAAAATCTTTCGAAGGTGGAATTGAATCAGATTCAGTCAGGGTTTAAAAAGGATGCGTATACCAAGGCGATGCAGAATGCACTTTCGTCGAATGACATTGCCCAGCTGGCCTGGAACCGCGAGAATGTCGGAACGATCAATCAGCTTTTTACCTATCGGGTGGATGTCAGCGGAATTACTGATCAGAAGAAATCAGGTCGCTGCTGGATGTTTAGCTCATTGAATTTGTTCAGGCCAATGGCCATGAAACAGTTTAACCTTTCGGAGTTTGAATTCTCAGAGAACTACCTCTATTTCTGGGATTTATTAGAGAAATCGAATCTCTTTTTAAATAATACGATGAACACAGCATCACTTCCGATTGATGACCAAAAAGTAAAATGGTACCTGCATTCACCGATTGATGATGGCGGACAATGGAGCAACTTTGTCAATCTGGCAAAGAAATATGGTATGGTTCCCAAAGAAGCGATGCAAGAAACTAATTCGAGTGAAAATACGGTATCGATGATCAAGTTCATCAATACCAAGTTGCGGGAAGATGCACTCGAACTGCGGGAAAAGGTTATGGCAAAGATTGATCAGAAGAAGTTGGCTGCCCGCAAACTTGATATGCTTTCGGAAGTATACCGCATGCTTGCACTTAACCTGGGGGAACCTCCCGCTGAGTTTCTATGGCGCTATAAAACCAAAGACAAGAAAATAAGCGAGACAAAGACCTACACTCCGCTTAGTTTCATGGGAGTTGTATTTGGGCAAAATAAACTCGACGATTATGTGATGATCATGAACGATCCTTCGCGTCCCTTCTGGAAACATTACGAAATAGAGAACTACCGCAATACACAGGAAGGCGATAACTGGCATTATGTGAATCTGCCAAACGAAGTTATTAAGGAGTTTTGCATTGCTTCGATCAAGAATAACGAGGCACTTTATGCCTCCTGTGATGTAGCCAAACAGTTGCGCCGGGAAGTAGGTGTGCTGGATGTAAATAACTTCGATTATGAGTCTGTTTATGGTGTGAAGTTTGGTATGAATAAGGCTCAACGTATCCAAACCGGCGAAAGTGGTTCAAGTCATGGAATGGCATTAATAGCTGTGGATGTCGATAGTTTGCAACATCCAGTCAAGTGGCAGTTTGAAAACAGCTGGGGTCCAACGGCTGGAGAAAAGGGATATCTTACTTTTACTGATGCCTGGTTCAATGAATATATGTACCGGTTTGTAGTGAATAAAAAATACCTCACAGAGAAAGTGCTTGAAATATACAGGCAAAAGCCTGAGATGCTGCCACCATGGGATCCAATGTTTTAGTCAATCTTATCTTAACCCATTTATATGAAAGCAATCAAAATATTAAGCTATGTTTTTTATTCTGCTCTAATTGTTTTATTGATTTGTATTGTGCTGAATTATAAATTTAAATATTTTGCCCCTGTTATGGGTATTGTTCTGATCACATCATCTGTTCTTTTCTTTCTGGAAGCATATTCTTACAGAAAAAGCAGAATTAATCAAGGTTTCACTCATAATATTTGATCTGATGATTGAAGGCATCTGATCGATTTCAATTCGGAAACAGTTTATTACAGAAAAACAGATAGCTATGCAAAACTTTTTTGTCAAATCACACGGTCTCGGAAACGACTACTTTGTCCTAAATGAAGCTGAGCTTTCTTTCAGCCTGAATGAAAAAAACGTACAGATGCTTTGCGATGTCCATTATGGCATTGGTTCTGATGGCATCCTGTTGAAAGTAGCCTCAACAAAAGCTGATTTTGGTCTGAAGATTTATAATCCCGATGGCTCGGAAGCCGAGAAAAGCGGTAACGGACTGCGCATATTTGCCAAATACCTGTACGATTACGGCCATACTTCAGATAAAGTGTTTACCATAGAGACACCGGGAGGAGTGGTTACTGCAGAAATAAGCAGAGAAACCAAAGGAAAAGCCAGTCAGGTAAAAGTTGACATGGGGAAGGCTATCTTTTCTTCTCATAAGGTCCCTGTCATATGTGATGAATCTGAATGTTTCGATCATCCGCTGAATATCGTTGATGAAACCTACTTAATCAACTGTGTTTCTGTAGGTAATCCACATTGTGTCATCGTATGCAGTAAGTTGACCAAGGCTGAAATTATTAAGCATGGTTCAGAAGTAGAGAATCATCCAATGTTTCCGAACCGTATTAATGTACAGTTCGCCAAAGTCTTATCGCATAACGAGGTTGAAATCCTTATATGGGAACGTGGTGCCGGCTATACTTTAGCTTCGGGCAGTTCGTCCTGTGCCGTGGCAGCAGTAATGGTCAAAAAAGGATTAACCGACCGTAAGCTTAGTGTTAAAATGCCTGGGGGAACGCTTCAGATCGAAATTGACGAAGACTGGAATATCCGCATGGAAGGTGAAGTTAAAGAGATTGTTTCAGGCTTTTTAAGTGATGAATTGATAGCAGAGGTGCTTTGTATCTGAAAAACTGTAAATTTGCAACCCAATATATTTAAAATTCAGAATGACAACAAAACATATTCCTTTCACGAAAAAGCAGCTCGAAAGAATAATAGAACAATATCCCACACCTTTTCACATATACGACGAGAAAGGTATTCGGGAATACGCCCGCAAGTTCACTAAGGCATTTTCATGGAATCCGGGTTTCAAGGAATTCTATGCTATTAAATCGGCGCCAAATCCTTACCTGATGAAGATCATGCGTGAGGAGGGTTTTGGAATTGATTGCAGTTCTATAGCAGAACTGGTTCTGGCAGATAAACTTGGTATGTCGGGCGACGAAATCATGTTTACCTCGAATGACACACCTGCTTATGAATACAAGAAGGCCATTGACCTTGGAGCTATAATCAATCTTGATGATATTTCGCACATCGAATACCTCGAAAAGAATGTAGGATTACCTGAACTTGTTTGCTTTCGATACAATCCTGGTGCACTGAAAGAAGGAAATACAATTATTGGCCATCCGGAAGAAGCCAAATACGGATTTACACGCGAACAATTGTTTGAAGGCTACCAGATATTGAAGGACAAAGGGGTAAAACGGTTCGGATTGCATACCATGGTGGCTTCCAACGAGCTGGACGCTGCCTACTTTGTTGAAACTGCAGAGATACTGTTTGACCTGATTGTTGAAATTAACCAGAAAATAGGGATCAGGATTGAATTTGCCAACCTCGGAGGAGGCATCGGAATACCTTATCGCCCGACCGATCAACCAGTAGATTTGGAATTTATGAGTCAGGGGATCAAAAAACTCTATCATGAAAAGATTGAAGCCAACGGTCTGGCACCCTTACGCATTTATTTTGAATCAGGCCGTGCAATGACTGGTCCTTTTGGATTTCTGGTTTCGCAGGTTCTTCATATCAAAAAAACATTTAAACAATACGCTGGTCTCGATTCTTCCATGGCGAACCTGATGAGGCCTGCCCTATACGGATCATATCATCACATTACCGTTATGGGTAAGGAATATGAACCGAAGAACCAGATATACGATGTTACAGGATCGCTTTGCGAAAACAACGATAAGTTTGCCATTAACCGTAATCTTCCAGTGATGGAACCCGGCGATCTGGTGGTCATTCATGACACCGGTGCGCATGGACACTCCATGGGATTCAACTACAACGGAAAATTACGCTCGGCTGAATTGCTGCTGCGTGAAAATGGTGAAGTTGTTCAGATCCGTCGTGCCGAAACATTGGATGACTATTTTGCTACTCTGGACTTTGAAGGAGTAAAGGATTTTAAGGTATAAAAAGTCACGGATCTTCTGCTTTATTGGGAAAAGGATGTTGAATTTAAGATTTAGCATCCTTTTTCTTATATTTAGATCGTATTTTTGTAAAAAGGAGATCATGAAAATCGGGTTTGATGCCAAACGTGCTTTTAATAATGTTGCCGGACTTGGAAACTTCAGTCGCAACAGTATTAATGCGCTTGCGAGACAATATCCGGATGACAGGCAGTTTTTATTTCACCCCGGCAACAGAAATCCACTTTACAGTGCGACAGGGAATTCTATTGAAATAAAACCTGAACAATTTTGGTGGAAAGCCATGAAGGATGTATGGCGTAGTTATCAGATTTCAAAACGAGTCAAGGAATTGCAGCTAGATATTTATCATGGATTAAGTCATGAATTACCAATAGGAATTGAAGAGACTGGTGTTAAAACCTTGGTCACTATTCACGATCTGATATTTATTCGTTATCCTCATTATTATCAGAGAATTGACCGTAAGATATACGATCGTAAGTTCAGACACGCCTGCAGGGTGGCGGACCATATTCATTCGATTTCAGAACAAACCAAAATTGATCTGATTACGTTTTTTGAAGTGCCGGAAGACAAAATCACAGTCATTTATCAGTCGGTAAATCCTGTTTTCTTCGATAGGGCTAATAAAACTGTCAGACAGGAATTGCGAAAAAAATACCAGATTCCAAAGAAATTTATTCTTTCGGTGGGCACTGTTGAGCCGCGTAAGAACCTGCTGGGTTTACTGGAAGGTATGGTTGCCTCAAAGGTTTATGTTCCGCTTGTAGTTGTAGGGAAAATTACTGATTATCACCATAAAGTCCAGAAGTTTATTGAAGCTGACCTTAATCGTCTGCAAGTGTACTTCCTTTCCAGAATAAATGATGAAGAACTTGCTGTTATATATCAGATGGCTGAAGTAATGATTTATCCATCTCTTTTTGAAGGGTTCGGCCTTCCCGTGGCAGAAGCACAGGCATCGGGGTGCCCCGTGATTACTTCGAACACGAGTAGCTTGCCTGAAGCAGGTGGTGAGGCTGCCATATATATCAATCCTGAAAAACCTGAAGAAATTGGTAAAGCTCTTAAAACGCTCCTTGCCGATCTGCCTCTAAGGAAAAAACTAATTGCCGAAGGAATAATTAATGCCAGGCGTTTTACACCTGATAATTTTGCCGGGCAAATAAAACAACTCTATAATAATTTGCTGGATGCTTGAGGACATAAAAGCGGCAATCGCTGTATTACAAAATGGTGGAATCATTTTATACCCTACTGACACCATTTGGGGAATTGGCTGCGATGCCTGTAACGAAGAAGCAGTGAAGCGCGTTTATGCAATAAAAAACAGGGTCGATTCGAAGAGCATGCTTGTATTATTGGAAAATGCAGCTTTATTGGACCGTTATGTTGATGAGGTTCCTGAAATTGCATTCGATCTGATTGAACTTACAGATAAACCACTTACCATTATTTATGACAGGGCTAAAAACCTTGCTAAAAACCTGATTGCTGAAGATGGAAGCATTGGTATCCGCATCACTCAGGAGACTTTTAGCAGTGAATTGATTCGCAGGTTTAAACGACCAGTTGTTTCTACTTCAGCCAATATCAGCGGGAAACCATCGCCTGCCCGTTTCGATGAAATTGATCAGCAAATTATTGATGCGGTCGATTACGTAGTTAAATACAGACAGGACGAACTGCAGAAAGCCATTCCCTCAAGTATAATGAAACTTGGGAGTGGTGGAGAAATAAAGATAATCAGGCCTTGAAAGTGGACCGTTTGCAGTAACTTTGTTCCAGATTCGGGTTACGATTTACGAGGACACATAACCTGAAACTTTGAACTTTAAACATTTAACTTGAAATTGTATTAATGAAATACCCACAAAAGAAGTCAGAATTTCGCCCGGATAAAATAAAAGAGATTGCCGTTAAGGTTACAGAAGCATCAGAATTGATGAAATTCCTGATCGATAAATTCCCGGAGAAGAGCAGAACAACCATAAAATCGATGCTGGCTCATAAGCAGGTAACCGTTGATGATATGGTAACCACTAAATTCGATGTTCCATTAAAACGCGGGCAGATGGTTTTCCTTAACAAGAAAAAGACAGACGAGAAGCCTCGTTTCAGAGGATTGCGTATCGTACACGAGGATTCTTCTATTATAGTGGTTGATAAGGGAAGCGGTCTACTCTCTATGGCTTCCGATACAGAGAAAAGCAAGACCGCCTATAGCATGTTAAGTGAATATGTCAAGAAATTTGATCCCAAAAACCTGATCTTCATTGTGCATCGTCTTGATCGTGATACCTCTGGTTTGATGATGTTTGCAAAAAGCAAGAAGATTCAGGAGGTGCTGCAAAAGGACTGGAACGATTCCATTATTGATCGTTCATATGTAGTTATCGTGGAAGGCATTGTTGAGAATGAAGAAGGGACGGTTACTTCGTGGCTGAAAGAAAACAAAGCCTTGATCATGTTTTCCAGTCAGACCCCGAATGACGGACAGAAGGCTGTAACTCACTACAAGCTATTGAGATCAAATAAACAGTTTTCGCTGCTTGAAGTTAAGCTTGAAACAGGTCGCAAAAATCAGATTCGTGTTCATATGAAGGATATGGGTCATCCTGTAACAGGCGATAAAAAGTACGGAGCCAAACTGAATCCAATTGGTCAAATGGGCCTTCATGCGAGAGTACTTGCATTTAAACACCCTGTTACAGGTAAAACGCTCCGGTTTGATACTCCCATCCCCGGAAAGTTTCTGAAAGTATTCAAGTTGTAAAAAATTTCTATTTTTGTCGCTCAATTCTGAACGGATGGAAATATTAACTGTGGTGTTGCTTGCTATCGGATTGTCGTTCGATTCATTTGCAGTATCTGTTTGCAGCGGACTAAGCCTTCCCCATATCAATATCTTTCAGGCAGCGAAGATGGCCTTTTTCCTTGCTTTATTTCAAGCTTTAATGCCATTGATAGGCTGGCTTGTCGGCAATAGCATTAAGGCCTTAATTGAGCCGGTAGATCACTGGATTGCCTTTGGACTTCTGGGTATAATTGGAGGTAAAATGATTATCGAGAGTTTTAGCAATTCGGAAACGCGGGAAATTAAAAATCCCCTGAACATGCGGGTAATTCTCATGCTCTCACTGGCTACGAGTATTGATGCCTTGGCCGTGGGATTCAGCTTTGCGACTATCTTTGATAAAATTCTGATTGTTGTAATAATCATCGGAGTAGTTACTTTTATCGCTTCCATGCTTGGAATCCTGCTGGGGAAAAAGACCGGTCCCAGAATTAGCCGTTATGCTGAAATTCTTGGAGGCTTGATTTTGATCTTTATTGGTACCAGAATTTTGATTGAGCATTTGCTTGGAAGTTCCTTATAACCTTTCCTTTTAAACTATTCCGGGTCAGTAGAAGTCAGAAATATTAGCTCATATCATATGTATTCTACATGTTTTTTCTATATTATTCAGCTTAAATCCTTACTTTCACGCTTCATTTTACACAAAAGAATTCCTGGTTTAAGCTGATGTTAGAATAAAAGAGATGAATACAGACAGTTACATCATTACACCGCTTTTTCTGCTTCTGTTGGTTGGTAGCCTGATCGGAATCTTAACCTTTTTTTTCCTGCTTAGGTTTCGAAATACTCCCGGGGTTAAATACTGGCAAATCTGGCAGATTGCCACTTCTTTCTGGGCTTTTACTTATGCCTTTGAGTTCGCAGCCACTGATATTGAAACAAAGATCATGTGGTCGAAACTCTCCTATTTAGGTATTGTATATTGCTCAATTGCCTTCTTTCTGTTTTCCCTTGAGATTTCTGCACAATACAGTCTGCTAAAAAAAAGATATGTAATTGCATTATTTGCTATCGCAACGATTTTTCTTCTTTCACCCTTCACAAACGATTTGCATCATCTGCATTGGAGAAGTTATTCAATTAATGCTGAAACTAATGCTACCAATTATGTCTATGGACCATTTTTCTGGATCATATTTGGATTCTCATACTTGTCTCTGACTGCCGGAATCATCAATATTGCCATGCTATTCTTTAGATTGTCAGGATTTTATAAACGACAAATTGCATTACTCTTTTTTGCATCACTGCTTCCACCCATCGGGAATCTGATTTATGTATTTCATATTAATCCTGTGCCGGGATTCGATTGGACTCCTTTTACTTTCCTGGTAACAGGGATACTAATCGCCATAAATATATCTCGGTTTAAAATGTTCGATCTGGTTCCTTTTGCACGAAACACACTGATTGACATCATTCCTGATGCGATCCTGATTATAGACAAATCATTAAGGATAGCCGATCTCAACCCTGCAATGAGAAAACTGATTAATTTGAATGATAAGGAACTGATTGGCCAAAGGATCGAGAAAGTCTTTCCTGATCACGAACAACTGATCAGTGACGTGCTTAGTCATCAGGAATACCGGTCTGAAATATCCCAGGAGATGGATGGTGAAATGCAGTATTTCGACATGCAAACGACTTCGCTTTTTGATCATAGCAATCAGCATACCGGCAGGTTAATCGTTCTCAAAGATATAACCCAGCGAGTAAATGCGGATGAAAAGGTCAAAGAAGCAAACCTATTGCTTACTACCGAAATTCATGAAAAGGAAAAGCTGATTGTTGATCTGGATGCTTTTGCGCACATGGTTGCCCATGATCTGAAAAATATGCTTGGGGTCATTGTATCAGGCAGTGGTCTTATCAAATCCGGAATCGATGACATGACCAAAGACGAACTGCTCGAGATCAACGAATTGGTCAATTTGTCGGCGGTCAAGACAATGCATATCACCAACGAATTACTGACTTTAGCTACCATTCGCCAGCAAGAAGTCAAACTTGTTCCTGTCAACATTCAAAAGGTTATCCTTGATTCCATTTCAAGGTTAAATAATATGATTCTTGAACATGATGCTATTTTAAAAGTTCCTGAAAACTTGCCCCAGGTTATGGGTAATGAGGCCTGGCTCGAGGAAGTCTGGATCAATTTCATCAGTAATGCCCTCAAATATGGAGGAACACCACCGGTTATTCATTTTGGATGTGATATTCTATCGGACAATCGGGTAAAATACTGGATCAAGGACAATGGGAAAGGTCTGGAAAAAGAAGATATGGCCTTACTATTCCATAAATATACCCGATTGGATACTATGAGGGCCGAAGGTAACGGACTAGGACTATCCATCGTGAAGAGGATTATTGAGAAATTGAGTGGGGAAGTGGGTGTAGAAAGTCAAAATATTCCGGGTGAGGGTTCTACCTTTTATTTCATTCTTCAGTTGGCCAAACAGACTGAGACTTTATCTGTAGATATTAGTTGATCCTATAAAACCTATTTGAGTATAGCGCTTACTGTCAAAAGAAAAGCCACCTCTGAATAAATTCGGAGATGGCTTTTTTGTATTGTATTTATTCTTTACTTCTTTCTGATATAGATCTGTATCGGCACCCCTGAAAAGTTAAAGTTCTCCCGAATTTTATTTTCAAGATACCTGCGATAGGCTTCCTTTACATACTGTGGAAGATTGGCAAAAAAGGCGAAACTAGGTGTCTTGCTTGGCAATTGGGTCACATACTTAATCTTCACAAACTTACCTTTTATCGATGGCGGCGGATAAGCTTCAATCGCCTTAAGCATGATGTCATTTAATTCAGAAGTCTTTATCTTTTTGCTTCTGCATTCAAACACTTCAACTGCAACTTCCAAAGCCTTCAGGATACGCTGTTTGGATAGTGCCGATATAAAGATGATGGGTACATCTATAAACGGAGCGATCTTTTCCTTAATCTGTTTGGTAAATTCATTGGTACTCGAATTATCCTTTTCAACCAAATCCCATTTATTGACCAGGATTACCAGCCCCTTTTTATTGCGGTCAATCAGGTGGAAAATAGACACATCCTGTGCTTCCATTCCCCGTTGGGCGTCAAGAATCAGGATACATACGTCTGAGTCTTCAATGGCACGGATAGAACGCATGGTTGAATAAAACTCAACATCTTCCTTCACCTTGGTACGTTTGCGTAAACCTGCCGTATCAATCAGGTAAAAGTCATGCCCGAATTGATTGTAACGCGTATGAATTGCATCCCTGGTTGTACCTGCTATTTCGGTTACCATGTTACGGTCAATGCCGATCAGCGCATTGATGAATGATGATTTACCTACATTTGGACGTCCGATAATGGCAAAACGTGGAATTTGTTCATCCAGTTCATCAGGTTCATCCTTAGGGAATTCTTTCACGATGGCATCGAGCAATTCACCTGTTCCGCTGCCGGTCATTGATGAAATACAATAGATCTCGCCCAATCCAAGGGAATAAAACTCGTGCGAATCAATGATCCGTTTATTGTTATCCACCTTGTTCACAGCAACGAATACCTTCTTTGATGAGCGGCGAAGCACTGTAGCTACCTCTTCATCCATATCTGTAATACCATTCTCAACATCAACCACAAACAAAATCACATCCGACTCTTCGATAGCCAGCATCACCTGTTTGCGGATTTCTCCTTCAAAGATATCTTCCGAATTAACAGCATATCCACCTGTATCGATGATCGAAAAGTCGATCCCGTTCCATACTCCTTTGCCATACTGACGGTCGCGTGTTACTCCTGCTGATTCGTCAACGATAGCCTTCCTCGATTCGGTCATACGGTTAAAAAGGGTTGATTTCCCTACGTTTGGCCTACCTACTATTGCAATAATATTACTCATTTTATCTCTCTTTCTATCCCGAATGTAATTCTCAATGTATTCCCTTTGTGTTCGTCAACCAATTCTTTGATGGATTTCCTTTTTTCCTTTTCCTCTTTCCTGATTTTATTACTCCATATCATATCCAAATCCACCAAGTGCCCTGTCCTTATCGCGCCAGTCTTTGTTCACCTTCACAAATAGTTGCAGGAATACCTTTTTCTGAAAGAATTCTTCCATATCCAACCGAGCTTCAGTACCAACCCGTTTCAGGGCCATTCCCTGGTGACCTATGATAATGCCTTTCTGGCTCTCCCGGGCAACATGAATGACACACATCAGGTTCAGTATCTTATCTTCGTCCTTGAACTGTTCAACTTCAACTTCTACCGAATAAGGAACTTCCTTGTCGTAATACAACAAAATTTTCTCCCGAATGATTTCACTGACAAAGAATCGTTCGTTTCGGTCAGTCAGTTCGTCTTTCGGGAAATAGGCCGGACCTTCCGGCAGCAATTCCAGTATACGGTCGAAAATCTCCGATACGTTGAATTTCTCTGTTGCCGAAATAGCATAAACATCGGCAAGGGGTAATTTTTTGCGCCAGTATTCGTACAGAGACATCACCTTCTCCTGATCCGAAAGGTCAATCTTGTTAATCAACACAATGACTGCTGCCTCTGAGCTTTTAATGCGTTCGACATATTCTTCATTTTTGGCAGGTGATTCAATCACATCCGTCACATACAGAATGATGTCAGCATCGATCAGTGCCGTGTTAACAAACTTCATCATAGTTTCCTGAAGCTTGTAATTGGGCTTCAGTATTCCCGGCGTGTCGGAGTATACAATCTGGAAATCCTCGCCATTGACAATACCTTTGATGCGATGACGGGTGGTCTGCATTTTCGATGTAATGATCGACAAACGTTCGCCTACCAGTACGTTCATGATGGTCGACTTCCCGACGTTAGGGTTTCCGATGATGTTTACAAATCCCGATTTATGTGCCATTTATTTCTGAATGAAGGTTTTAAAAAATCTGCGCAAAGGTAATCAATTAATTCTTTAATCAGCAAAACCCTCCTTTCAGCCTTTCCGAATTAACAAATGGGTTGAAATAGTGATTCAATCCCGTTTGTTTTTCTAATTTCATACCTGAGTTGATGATGCAATCCAAATGAAATTGCAATGGGTTCTTTTCAATAATAATTTCTATCCAACAACTGAATTAACTCTCGCTCTCAGGACTTCTCAAACGCTATTTTGCCCATCCTTTTTATCTTTCGAATACAGCCGGTTTCTTTCCAAATTCTTATTTGCCCAAGGATAGGGCAGGGATCGGGAGGGGTTCTCCTTTTATGATTTGACTTTTAATTGATTTGTATCTGTCTTAAAATGCGATTTTAAAGACAGATATAAGCCAGATAGAAGCCAGATAATAAAAGGAGATCCCCTCCCGATCCCCTTTCGATCGCGATACGATATATATTGAAATCATTCAGATTAGACGCTTTTGAGGATGCTCATCAGTCGGAAAATCAGTTGGACAGGAAAAACGGGTTGGAGAATCTATACTGCACGGGAAAAAACAAAAACAAAACTAAGCTATTCAGTTCAACAAGGAATGATTACGAATCAAATGATTGAGATGATTCTGATTTGGGGAAATATAAATGTCGAACGGCTTTTTAAAGTAAATCACAACTATTCATTCTTTCTGAATTTCGTCTCGTAAATGCTGATCCAGTCGGCTACTTCCATTTTTTTAACCAGTTCTCCGATCAGGGAGAAAGGGATTTTCGTTCCGTTTTTAAAACGTGTACAACTTTTACCCATATCAAGTTTCACTTTACTGATTTTCGAATATTCATAAGTGTACCATTTCAGTAAAGTTGGATTGGCATAAATACCCATATGGTAAAGTGCGATGAAATTCTTTTGAACGGCAATATTCAGGAAGGGCAGAGGCAGTTTTTGATCGCAATGGTATCCTTTTGGGTAAATGCTGAAAGGGACTACGTATCCAATCATTCCATAGCTCATTTCTTCTTCAAAACCTTTGGGTATGTTTTCAAGAATTGTTTTCCGAAGCATACTGAAATCTTCACGCCTTTCGGCGGGAATCTGATTGATATAGTCTTCAACAGTGAGGGCAGTTGATCTCATAATGACTGAGTTATTATTTTTTCGGTTAACAATCCGATAATTAGGAAAGTTCAATTTATTTCTGCAAAAGGCAATAAAAAAAGTCATTCCCTTTGATGCTAATTATTCAATACTATCATTAAAAATAACAATAATAATCTGAAATCCGGTTAGCAGAAACGAAAAGTAAACGGTAAGCATTTTAAATATAGATCAATTCAAACTGAAAATTGGTAATACCGGCTTAGTTTTATAATTTTGATGTATAAATAAAATGATAGCTATGGGAGCAATTGTTATTCAGCCTCAGGATCAAACGGAATTAGAATTGGTATCAAAGATGCTTTCGAAAATGAAAATAAAGACCATGTTCATTTCAGATTCCCAAATTGAAAAACTTGGGTTGGTTAATGCAATTGATGCCGGACGAAAGACGAAGAAAGTTGATATTTCGGTAGCAAAGCAGCTTCTTCAGTGAAGCTATTGCCGGACAAAGACTATCGTATCGGCCTTTTCTTTTTCGACGACACGATGGAGTTTGTTTGTTGTCTGAAACGTAAAGATATTTAAAAATTCTTTCCAAAAAACTATTCCTGAGAAATACTGAGTTGAAGTTGAACTTATTCAACAGTTATTCCGCATTGACTGATTCGTCCAGTTCCTTAAGTGTTTCATTCAGTTTAATCAGATACCTGCCGTACAATCTGTTGAATCCCCAGCGAAGTACTAAATAGGTTAGTGAAATCATTGTGATCAGGATGGCCAGGCTTAATAGAATGAGTTGTATAGTTTTGCCGGTAGTCAGAGTGATAATTCCACCGCTTACTGCTCCGGTACTCAATTTAATCCCTTGGTATATAGGGGTGAGAAAACTTACTCCGAGATCAATCATCAGGATAATAACCGCCATATAAAACATGGTCCGGTAAGTTTTCAAGGTATTCACTATCCCCTTCAGGAGATCTTTTAGTTGATTATCAACTGAAAAACTCCGTTTAATACGTAGGTAACGCAGAACAAAAAATAGATAGGTGGTAACAATTAGTGTACAAGAGAAGTTGTCAAGAAAATTTAACCACGAAGGATAATCAATAGTTTCTTTTATAAGCATTTGTGAAAAATACAGATCTCCATAAAGGACATAGGCTATAAAAATTATAAGAACAGCCAGTCCAATCCAAATGTTGCGGTCAATCCTTTCAAGCAGTGAACTGGTACGGTTCTTCAATAATTCATTGATTGTTTCTTTTCCCAGTTGATGTTTGACCATTTCCTGTGAAGAATACGTATCCCACGCCGATTTTAAATCCTTTAGTTCCATCTATTCTTCCGTATTCATTAACAACTTCAGTTTTTTCTTGATCCTGTTCATCTTTACCCTGACATAGTTTTGGGTAATGCCTGTAATCTCCGCGATCTCCTCATACTTTTTATCTTCAAGGAACAGCAGAATAATCGATTTTTCTATTCCGGTTAATTGTCCAACAGCATTGTTGAGCAGTTTAATCTGATCTTCAGTCCTTGTATCATATAACTCTTCGGCCAACTGAATACTTTCGTATGCAACACCCGATTTGTCGGGTTGCCGTTTATCTTTTTTAAAACTCGTTATGGCGGTGTTTAAGGCCACCCGGTACATCCAGGTCGAGAATTTTGATTCGTTCCTGAACGATGAATAAGATTTCCACAACTGCACCAGGATCTCCTGAAATAAATCACGCCGGTCCTCTTCCAAATCGCAATAGATGGAGCAAACCTTGTGAATGATTCCCTGATTCTCAGTGATTATTTGTAGAAATTCCTTTTCCAACGATTAGTCTATTAGTCTGTGAAAGTGGATTTCATTACATTAACTCATTTTAAGAAAATTGATTTCCTGTAAAGTGAGAAAGCGGTGGCGCCCACGGGGCAAATCTTTTTTGGTGAGACCCGCAAAAACGACACGGTCGAGGCGTTCGACCTGGTAGCCCAGGTGATTGAAAATGCGACGTACAATGCGGTTTTTCCCCGAATGAATTTCGATGCCAACCTGACGAAGGTCATTCCGATCGATCAAACTGATTTCATCGGCTTTAATAAAACCATCTTCAAGTTCAATTCCCTTTTCAATTTTCTCCAGATCTTCGGGAAGAAAATCTTTGTCTAACTGAACATGGTAAACCTTTTTCTTTTCATAACTCGGGTGGGTCAGTTTCTTGGCCAGTTCCCCATCGTTGGTGAAAAGCAGAACACCGGTTGTTTGCATATCGAGCCTTCCAACAGGATAGATCCTTTCTTTGCAGGCATTTTTTACCAGTTGCATCACCGTTCGCTCGGCATGAGGATCATCGAGCGTGGTTACAAATCCGCGGGGTTTATTGAGCAGGAGGTAAACTTTGCGTTCAGGGTTGAGTTTCTTTCCGTCAAGTAGGACATCGTCGTCAAGCGATACTTTATGTCCGAGTTCGGTAACCACTTGCCCGTTTATGGTTACGAGTCCTTCGCTGATGATTTTGTCGGCATCACGACGGGAGCACACCCCTGAATTTGAAATATATTTGTTTAGCCTGATCAATCCGTCACCGGCAGGTTCAGACTCTGATTGTTCCTTCTTTTTAATAACGATCTTTTTTTTGGAAGACTCTTTCAAGGTGTGTGATTTATTTTGGGTAAAGGTCGTAAAATTTCCTGAAGTTTACTTAATGACCTTCACTCTTATATATTTTAAACTGTTCGACGATTTGAGCACGAACGTCATAGTCGGTGGACATCTGGCTTATTAAGTCTTTACTGTTAAACCAGGTCATGAAGATATCTGCCTGAGGATCGTTCAATCCGGTAAGTTCCATCACCAGTTTTTTGTTATAATACTGCGATAGAATCTCCCATTTTTTATCGTTAGCTATAGCTTGCCGGGCTTCCCTCTTTTCCTTTTCGCGTTTGCTGGCGTAGTATTGGATAAAGCTTACTGGATTGATCAGGGCAGCGAGAACAGGAGGCTTTTTGTTATAGGCGTCACCACGTAATTGTGGGTCGATGGTTGATTTTTTACCGGTGGGTAATCCTTCTATCTTCATCTTTTCGCCTTTTACCTGTACTTCAGGAATAGCAAACCGGACGGGTTTGGCGTAAAGTTTCAGAACATTCATTTCATTGTAGGTGGCCGGAATGTGAACAACAGTTTTTGAAAAACCAAGTGAAGTGATCGCCAGACTGTCGACATTCATCATTTCCATGGTAAAACGACCCTGATCATCGGCACTAATCGTACCGTGAGTCCTGAAATTAAGGATTGTAGCATAGGGGACCGGCATTTCATCATCCAGATTCAACACCTGTCCCTTCAGTTTGATAGGCATTGGATCAACTTCTTCTACCTGCTGCGAAAACAGTTGAAAAGATGAGAGCAGTAGAATAAAAAAAAAGAGATGTTTCCTGTATTTCATGGGTTTATTATGCCATTGTTGCAAAAGTAAAAAAATACAGGTATATAACATCCAAAGCTAACATTCGTTAACGGGTTTTAACAAAGAGATACAATAATCAAAGAAGAAAGTGGAAAAGGGAATATTGGATGCCGTCTGGCTTCATCCGACGGTTATGTGTTAAACAGAAATGTAAATTAATGTCTGAATAGAATTGTATGTAACAAATTGTGATTCTTTCTTTTGAATTCTGTAATTTTATAAGGAATATAATTCATAACGAAGTAAAGTAACCATTATGGCAAGCTCGTCAGGGAAATCTTTAGGAAAACGAATAATATGGGTGGTTACAGCAATTCTGATTGCTGGACTGGCATATGGCGCTTTTTACATCAATTCGTTGTTGCCGATCATAACCGGCTATCCGGCTAAATACCTTTGTTCGGCTGTCTACCTTTCAAACAGGGAACAGGCAGATGTGGAAGCACTGGATCTTCATTTTTCGTTCCTTAAATACACAAAGAATGTAGTTAATCGTCAGGACTCTAGTGTGACATGTACATTCTTATGGGGAAAGTCGAAGGCCATCTTCCGCAAGGGTTTTGGAGCCACGCTTATTAGGGGAGTCAAGGAAGAAGAGCTACGGAAAATTAAATTTCCAGTTTCAATGCCCTCCTGTAATCAGGATAGCATTGCCTGGCCAATCGGGAATAGGTTGCCTCCAAGACCGGCTTATGTCGATACTCTGAAACTTGATGAAATAACTGAAAAGCTGATGGATGACGAGGCATACAATGGTCATGCTTTTGCTTTTATGGTGGTATATAAAGGAATACCGGTAGTTGAAAGTTACCAGCCGGAATTTGACGCCAAGACTCGCTTTCTGAGTTGGTCAGTTGCGAAGAGTTTCACTAATGCACTTGCCGGGATCATGGTAAAGGATGGGAAATGGGACATCGATCAACCGGTTAATATTCCTGATTGGAAGAATGATGAACGTAAAAACATCACCATTAACAACCTGATGCAGATGCAAAGCGGATTACAGTGGAACGAAGATTACGGAAACCGTTCGGATGTAACCATGATGTTATATCATGAGAATAATTTTGCACGGTATACTTATGAAAGGCCACTCGAATTTCGAATAGGGAGCAAATGGTATTATTCTTCAGGCTCCGCAAATGTTGTAAGTTATTTGATTAGGAAGACTATCGGTAACGATAAGGAATATTACCAGTTTGCCCAAACACGTCTGTTTAATAAAATTGGGATACCGGATGCTGTATTCGAAGTGGATGCTTCCGGCACCCAGGTAGGTTCATCATATATTTATGCTACTGCCCGCGATTATGCACGGTATGGTCTTCTTTATCTTCAGGATGGAGTATTCAACGGAGAACGGATTTTACCTGAAGGCTGGGTCAAGTATTCAATAAATCCGGCTTCTGCAAGTAAAGGTGAATATGGATCATTGTTTTGGCTAAACAGGGCAAAGAAATTTCCCTCTGCGCCTGAAGATATGTATTCCTGTCAGGGACACGATGGACAAAGCATATTTATTATTCCTTCCAGGGAGATGGTTGTTGTAGTCCTTGGGTTTTCTCACAAGCCCGATCATGGGATGAATGATGATAAGCTTTTGGGAGATATTCTGGGTGCAATAAAGTAGTAAAAGATTAATAATGAAAAACAACCATATAGGTACATAGAACACATAGAAAATAGGAAAAAGGAACAAGGAAAATTGCTGATCTTTCATATTACGGAACATTTTCCTCATTCCTTATTCCTCATTCCCCTTTCCTCTCTTCTATGTGTTCTATGTGTCTATGTGGTTAATCTTCATTCGTAGAGTAGAATATTATTTCATGTTTTTGATTCGTTCCATGGCTTCCAATACATTGTCACGATCGGCAAAGGCAGAAAAGCGGAAGTAACCTTCGCCTGAAGGTCCAAAGCCAGAGCCTGGTGTCCCAACTACATTGGCTTCATGGAGAAGTTTGTCGAAGAAGTCCCATGATTTCATACCATTGGGAGTTTTCACCCAGACGTATGGAGCATTTACCCCTCCAAAGACTGCAAAGCCTGTTTCCTTGAGGCTGGCACTGATAATTGCAGCATTTTCAAGATAGTAGGCAATCACTTCCTTAACTTGTTTCTTACCATCTTCGGTATATATCGCAGCGGCTGCTTTCTGAACAGGGTAGGAGACACCATTAAATTTAGTCGTATGCCTGCGGTTCCATAATGGTTTTACCGGATGGGCTATACCTTGACTGTCATAAGCATTCAGCTCTTTTGGAATAACTGTAAAGGCACAACGGGTTCCTGTGAAACCTGCCGTTTTGGAGAAACTACGGAATTCGAGTGCAACTTCCTTGGCACCTTCAATCTCAAAAATCGAATGTGGTATTGAATCGTCGGTAATGAATGCTTCATAGGCAGCATCATAAAGAATAATGCATTTGTTTTTTCGTGCATATTCTACCCATTTTGTCAGTTCTACTTTGGAAGCTACCGTACCGGTTGGGTTATTCGGGAAACACAGGAAAATAAGGTCTGGTCGTTCTGTGGGCAGTTCAGGAATAAACCCATTGGCTTCGTTACAAGGCATGTAAATAATACCTTCGAAATATCCATTGGGCTGAATACTGCCTGTTTTACCCGACATTACGGTAGTATCTGCATAAACCGGGTAAACGGGATCACAGATGGCAATTTTGTTTCCGGCACCAAATACTTCCTGGATGTTCCCTGTATCGCATTTTGAACCATCAGAGACAAAGATATCTTCAGCAGAAATATCTACTCCACGATTCTGGTAATCGTTCAGAGCAATAGCTTCACGCAGGAAATCATATCCTTGTTCGGGACCATAACCTTTAAATGTTTCAGCGCTTGCCATATCTTCTACTCCTTCATGGAAAGCCTTAATTACAGCGGGAACCAGGGGTTGGGTTACATCACCGATACCCATTCGGATGACTTTCTTATCCGGATTAGCTTCAGCAAACTCACGTACTCTTCTTCCAATCTCGGGAAATAAATATCCAGCCTGAAGTTTCAGGTAATTTTCGTTAATCAATGCCATTGTATAGTATTTAAAATGATTTTCAGTTTTGAATATTCCAATAAGGAAAGGTCCAAAGTTACAAAAAAACAAAAACAGACCATTCAGATCGGGTTAGTGGATTCTAAACTTCTTTGACTTTGATCAATTTATTAATGTATTGACAACGTTTGTTTATGAATATTCGATATTCATTAAACAAAAGGAACAATTCTCTGTTTAATGATCAAACAATAGAAGTTTATGATGATCGTATTTCAATCACATTCAGGAATATATAGACTTGAGGTAAAACAATATCTTAAGATTTCGATGAGAGAAGCCTGGGATTTTTTCTCTTCTCCCGGTAATTTATCCAAAATTACACCAGTTCATATGAGGTTCAATATTACTTCAGGAACTCCTTTGAAAATGTATACAGGGCAGATCATCACATACAAGGTGTCGCCTATTCGTGGTATTCAGACCAATTGGGTAACTGAAATCAGCCATGTTGCAGAAGAATCTTTTTTTGTAGATGAACAGCGATTCGGTCCTTACCGGATGTGGCACCACGAACATCATTTCGAAACACATGGCGAAGGAGTAATGATGACTGATCGTGTTTCATATAAATTACCGATGGGATTTTTAGGCAGAATTGCACATTCGCTTTTTGTGAAAAAGCAATTGAAGAACATTTTCATGTTCAGAGAAGAGATTTTAGAGCGAATGTTTGCATAAACTACTATTGGATGATTATATGATCTGAATTGTGTTTAATTCCAGACTATCAGAAAATAATCTTGTTGATTATCTTAGATCAAATGTTTATTTTGCATCAAAATTATTAAGATGCAATCCGCACGAATAAGAAACTGGACGATCAGCTTTTGCCTTATGGCAGCAATTGCTTTATTTCTTAGTTCGTTTTCATCTTGTCCCGAAAAGTCTATTCTTTCCAAAGCAGATGTTTTCCCACTTAATAATTCAATAATAACCTCCCATGCTGATTATTACAGCCCTGATTTCAATCAGGCAGCGGATTCTGTAATAATTCCGATGAAACGTGCTGGTCGGCTGTTTCTGATTGAAGCAAAGATTGATGACGAAGTTGGCAACCTTGTTTTTGATACGGGAGCCAATGGATTAGTATTGAATAGTACTTATTTCAGGAGCCATTTAAAAACAGGAGGAGCCGTCTCAAATGGTATTACAGGATCAGTTGGCTCGGTTGACCAGATTTCGGTTGATAAAATTGAGTTTGCTGACCTGAAGTACAATAATCTAAGGGCAGACGTGACTAATCTGGGACATCTTGAAAACAGAAGGGGTATTAAGATCATTGGATTGATTGGTTTTGGGATGATGCGGAATCTTGAAATTATCATTGATCCTGTAAACAGCGAACTTAAACTTTTCAGGATAGATAAATCAGGAAAAAGACTAACTAACAAATCAAGCACATTTAATCCTGATTATTCACAGAAAATAGTTGGGAATAGCAATATTCTCTTTCTGAATGGAATAATTGGAGGCAAGAATCTGAATTTCTGTTTCGATACTGGAGCAGAAACCAATGCAATAAGCAGTGATTCCAATAAAAAGATTATGAATACGCTAACTATAACCCGACGTGCAGCATTAAAAGGAGCCGGAGCGATGACTTCTGATGTGCTGTTCGGGAGGATGAATGATTTTACAATTGGTAATCAAAAGATCCCGGGTATGGAAACGATTATTACCAATCTGGATGCACTGAGTGAAGCCTACGGAACCCATATCGACGGTATGTTGGGTTATAGTTTTCTGGAACATGGAATCATTTGTGTTAATTTTGTGAATAAACAGTTTGGTATTCGTTTTGTGAAAGGAGAAGAAAAATGAAAACATTTGTTTGTTACTTTCTGCTACTTGTCGGGCTGTTACTTAGTTCAAAGACTACCCAAGCCCAATTTGATCCGGATAAGGTCTGCCGGATTGAGAATGGGCAACTCATTTTTACACTAAATCTGAAATGGACGGCTAAGGAGAAGAAACAAGTTTGCACTCTGTTCGATCTGGATAGTGTATTAATTGACCAGATTTACAATGGGAAAACATCTATCTCCTCAGGAAATGAAATATGGAAAGTCAAAAAGATAAAACCTGATCTTGTCGAATTGTCAAAGTCAATGCAATCTAAAGTTGATAATAATATCAGGATTAGTGATTTGTTTCAGTTCATCGACAAATGGATGAACTTTGCCGGAAATGCAGTCGAATCATCAACTGTTTATGGTGTAAATAATCTTGAAGTTTCAGGTGCTTTTACATATAGCAGTAATCTTGCACGCTTCTACATGCCAGGTGAAAAGAATGCCAAAAAGGTTTATATTTCAGGAGATTTTAATAATTGGAGCACCACACAAACGCCTATGAAGTTTACTGGTAATGGTTGGATCATTGACCTGATACTGAGGCCCGGGAAATATGATTATAAGTTTATTGTCGATGGTGAATGGACTACTGATCCCAGTAATAAACTTCGTGAGCGTGGGGATGCTGGTGACGATAACTCAATTGTTTATTGCTATAATCACCATTTTGAATTGAAGGGATACAAAAATGCACGGAAGGTTGTTGTTACCGGTAATTTTTGCAATTGGGACCCTCATGGAATACAAATGAATCACACCTCAGAGGGATGGTCGCTTCCCATCTATTTGCGTGATGGAACCTATGCCTATAAATTTGTAATTGACAATGAATGGATTACTGATCCGGCCAATCAAAATGTACGAAAAGATGCAGATGGAAATATGAATTCATTTATTGGAATCGGGGAACCTTTCGTGTTTAAACTGAATGGGTATACGACAGCTACAAAAGTTGTCCTGACGGGTAGTTTCAACAATTGGAGCGAAAACGAACTGGTCATGGATAAAACTTCAACCGGATGGCAATTCCCTTATGTGGTGACAGCCGGAAACTACGAGTACAAGTTTATTGTTGACGGTAAATGGATTATTGATCCTTATAATCCATTCACCAGTGGTTCAGGAGATAGCAAGAATTCATTTATTGCCCTGAAGGCCAATCATATCTTCGAACTTAATAAGTATCCGGATGCAAAAACAGTAATTGTTACAGGAAGTTTTAACGGATGGAATCCTGAAGGTTATCGAATGGTCAGGGAGGGTGATAAATGGATACTGCCCATTTATCTTCAGCCTGGGAAATATACCTACAAGTTTATTATTGATGGGAAATGGATTCTTGATCCTGCAAATAAACTTTACGAGCAAAACGAATATGATACCAATAACTCGGTGTTATGGGTGGATCCGTTAAAATAGTGTTTCATTTGGGATGATCTTAAACGATTCTTTTCCTGTTTCAATGATTCGCCAGAGGTTATAAATGATCATCTGGAAGACCATTTATTCCTAAATTAAGGGTGATTGATACTCGGTAAATGGTATTGTCTCCGGAATTTAGACTAATTTATCCCCTGTTCTGGATTTGAAACCCGCAATTCAGTATTTCCCTGCCACCTTTTTAGCTGATAATTCTTAAAATCTGGCTATTAGCAAATCAATTATTCATAAAATAGCTATTTTATTATTTATTGACATCGGGGGAATTTTTGGATCTCATATCACTTATCTCTCTCTTTAACTCTATATTATCTTTTTCAAGCTTATCCAAGCGTTTTTCAACGCTTGTAAAATTTCTCGCGGCATATTCATCCGTACTCTCCTGGACGTAGGTAAGCTCGTTGGTCTTGTACATCCTGCCGCCTTTGGGCATCAGCACGGTAACGCCATTACCGACCTTCCGCGCCTCTATGCCTGACGATGCATCGGGTTGGTCGCCCTGCTGGTCATTAGTATAT
>Ga0118677_10001119_pt1 | contig 57493 bp, 46 predicted proteins | sample AliMusrvi5mmetaG_FD_86154 | JGI IMG/M metagenome (GOLD analysis project Ga0118677, IMG submission 86154)
TAGGCATTGTCTTCAATAAGGTCGGCAGCCAGCGGCGACAGGCCGTAATAGGTCTGTATGGCGAGCCTGCCTGCTGCCGACTGCGTCAGCACCTCGTCGCGGAAGCGCCGCAGGGCCTGCAGATGCCGGCTGTTCGCGGGCAGGAGCTTTTTAAACAGGCATTTTTCGGCAGCCATGGCTATGTTCGCCTCTGCCATGCCGTTTTCGGCAATGGTCAGGGGCTGCTGCGTCGTCACATACCCGTTCTTGCCCACGCCGAGCGTGAAATTTCCTGCGGGGTGCGTCGTGACAAAGACTCCCGAGGAATCCGTATAGGCTATGACGCCTGCCGTTGTCAGCAGGGTGGCATTTTCGATCGGTTTGCCGGTAGCGGCATCGACCACCACCCCCGATATGCCCCCCCATCCCTTGACGCTCGTCTGCACGTTGCCGTTGATTGCCGTGCTGCAGGGATTGTACACCTCATAGGTCCAGTCGCCCTGCGCCGGATTATTGATCTCCCAATTCAACTGGGCTAAGCTGCCCGTGATCGGAGTGCCGCCGCCGGGGGGAGTGACGGTCAGGATTGGTTCGCAGGCTTCCGATTCAGCCCTGCTGCCGGCTTTCTGGCTGCTCCCCGTAAAATTCTCAGGGTAGAAGCCCCCCGTTATTCCAAGCAAGGTTCCTGAGACGAAGTCTGAATCAAGTACTGTCCCCCAGCCGGATCCCAAACCTCCTGCCAAGCTTGCTAACTGAGTTGTAGTTACAATTAGTGCCTGAGCTGAGCAGGTTGACGTTTGGGATACCAATTGATCCGCCCGTGTCATGAACGCCCAATTGTCAGTCACATTTATGGTGACGGAGGCGCTGCCTGTAGCGCCGGTATTATCGGTTATTGAAAGAGTAACGATCTGGGGGCCTATGTGCTCGAAATTTGGAAAAAAGAGATAGCGATAGGAGCCGTCTTCATTATCATCATGATATGTAGCGTTAGTTCTTCCGTCACTGGTTACAATAAAGGAGCGCTCTGTGCGCCCTGCTGGCAGGCTCAGGGTAAAATTAATAATTCCTTCCGACGTGTTTCCGACGCTGGCGTCGTAATGTGTAATCACAACAACAGGCGCCCCGATGCTGCCTGCAAAGTCCTGCGTTTTGTCGGCGCCCTGTACCCGCAGGCCGGCTGAGGGCGGATCAAAGACTGTGCCCTGCCGAATCGGGGTAATGGTATACGAGCCGTTCGGGATGCCGGTGAAGGCGTACGTGCCGTCTGCACCGGCGTGCGCGGTCTGGGAGATGCCAGCGCCGGTTAGGTTGATCGTGGCGGAGCTGCCCTGGGGCACTCCCGTAACCGTGCCGGAGATGGCATAGGTCTTGGGTGTTTCCGTTACCGTGATGATCTTTGTCGCAGCCGACGTGCCCCCGGGCCCCGTGACCGTCAGGGTAACGGTATACTGCCCGGCAGCGGCATAGCTATGGCTCGGGTTCATCGCCGTGGCGCTGTTTTTCGTAGCCCCGTCGCCGAACTGCCACAACCGGCTGGTTATCGATCCCGTCGACGTGTCGGTGAATGGTACGGCAAGGGGCGCTTCGCCGATTTCCTTTGATGCGGTGAATGAAGCCACCGGCGCATTTTCTGTAATCTTTATATAATCTGTCCTGAACTTGTACTGGCGAGCGCCAGCTGAATCCGCCATATACACTTTCACCGAATATGTGCCCGCCGAAGCATACGTATGCTTCGGGTTGGCATCGACAAGGGTAGTGCCGTCGCCGAGGGTAGTGCCGTCGCCGAAGTCCCATTTGTAGACCGTACCGTTTGTTGCGCTGAACTGCACCTCCAGGGGCGGCGAGCCGGAACGGGGAGTGGCGGTAAAGTCGATGAGGGGCGCAGTTGTCGTTGTGCTTGACACCGGCGCCACCGTGGTCGTCGATGATACTGCTATGGTTGTGGTGCTCGATACCGGCGCCACCGTGGTCGTCGATGATACTGCTATGGTCGTGGTGCTCGACACCGGCGCCACCGTGGTCGTCGATGATACTTCTATGGTCGTGGTCGCTGCTATGGTCGTGGTTGTTGCCGGCGTCGGGGTAAATGTTTGATCGAGTCCATAGGTTGTGCCGCCGACATTATCCGCCTTCACCCGGTAATGGTAGGTGCTCCCCGGCGTCAGGCCCGTCAGGGCTTTGCTGACCGGCGTGCCGGATGCTCCCGATACCGGGCTTTGATCGGCGGTTACCGTGGAGCCGTAGCTGGCAGTAAGGCCGTATTCAAAGGTAACCGCGGTACTGGGGCCATTGGCGTTGACGGTTCCCTTAAGGGTTGCCCCCGTGTCGGTGATACTGCTTGCGGCATCGGTGGTTGCCGTGGGTTTTACCTGCATCAATAACTTGGGGTAACTGCCGTCTACTATATACCAGTACGAAGCGCTCCAGCTGCTGAAGGTTGCGGCGGTCTGCATTTGCGAGGTGGTTTTGGCCGAAATGCCGGACGAGGAACCGGAGCCGCATATGGTTGCTGTCCCCGCGGTGTTATAATCGAAAAAACAATTTGTAAAAGTGCCGACATTATAATACCCCAAAAAACCGCCCGTTGCACCGCTTGCGTAGGTATTGGAAACATGGCCCGTCGAATAGCAATCAGTGATAGAGTTAGCAGTCGCACTCGTACTTCCTAAAAATCCGCCTATATTAGTTGAGCTAGCCCCTGTTGCCGAAACGCTTGCCGTTGTATAACATCTCGTAATAGTTCCTACGGAAGTACCGATCAATCCCCCGGCGGTATTGCCCGTAGTCGATACCGTTCCGGTGGTATAACAATCTTGAACAGTACCGGTAGAAGTTAAACTCCCCACCAGAATGCCAAGCCCAGCGCTGCTTGCTGCAGCGCTGCCCGAAACACCAAGGTTTTTTACCGTACCGCTGACAATTCCAAATAGACCATTATACAGCTGTGGAGGACTGGCATAATTCAGAAGAGTCATGCCGGTGACTCTATGTCCGTCGCCGTCGTACGTGCCTGCAAAAGTGCTTCCTGCTCCGATTCTTGTCCAGTTCGAATACCCGCTGATATCAATATCAACCGTCTGCTTGTAATCCGCGGACAAGCCGCTGCCGACTTCGGCAAGCTGAGCCGCAGATGTTACCAGATACGGATCGCCGGCCGTGCCGCCGCCGCTTCCGATAAAGCCGAAGGCCGTGGCGCTGTGTAACAGCAGGACTACTACAAATACAATTTTCAGCCCCCCGGTCAATGCCCGCATAAAAGTTTTAGACATTCTCATAACTCCTCCCTTGAAAAAGATTAATTGTAGTAAAAATGCGGATGTCAGACGCTGCCTTAAACCGGTGACTGCTCCGGCGGAAACCAGCGCGAATTCTGCCTGCGCGGAAATAGTGTTAAATAATTTTCGGAAGTGGCATAACGGGGTGGTGTGCAAAAAAAAAGAACCAGGCAAGCAGCGATAGCGGAATTTAAAAAAATTTGAGGCTAGCCAGGAACCCACCTTTTTTTGATGCCGTCGTAAAAAGTCAAAATTCAACACAACCGTCTTAACGGCGAAAGCCTGTATCAATGAATTTCAGACAGTTACAAAACACTGGGCACTTGTTTTCACCGGTAAAACGACTTTTTACGAGGCCATAATTATTATATAATATATATTTTTGAATTAATCAAGTTGGGGGGTGTATTTAATAATTTTTTAACAAAAAATATGCTTAAATACTAAATAAAGACACTTATTTTTCCCGGACAGCCCTGCCCATATCTTGCGGCAAACTGTATATTGACACACAATCGCACGAAATTTATAGGCTGCTCAGCCCCAAGCGAGTTCCTATCAGTATCAGTCAGGTTCGCCGCGGTTCGTTTTCCGGGTGAATGCTTTCAGGCTGCCTGCGGCAACCGTAGCGATATAGACCACGCCGGCAACAATAATGATGGTTGCCCCGGCGGGAAGGTCCGGCCCGTAGCTCAGGGCAATGCCGCCGGTCGTGAACAGGGCGCTCAAGGCAACGGCCGCCACCATGATGCGGCCCATGGTTTTTGCAAACACATTGGCAACCGCCACGGGCAGTGTCAAAAGCGCGATCACCATGAGTACGCCGACCACGGTGGCAAGAAGCACCACGGTGAGGGCGATCAGGCACAGCAGCAGAAGATAATAAAGCTCAACGCGCACGCCCCGGATGCGGGCGAATTCCTCATCAAAGCAGACCGACAGGAGCTCATTGTAAAAGGCGAAACTCACGCCGACAACCAGCGCGTCAAGGCCCGCGATGACAATGAGGTCCCGCTGCGAGACCATGAGGATATTGCCGAACAGATAGCTCATAAGGTCTTCGTTATAGCCCGGCGTGCGCGAAATAAAGAGCACGCCCACGGCCATGCCGATTGCCCAGAGCGCGCCGATGACCGTGTCCTCGCGCTGCTTGGCCCGCAGGCTCACAAAACCGATGATAAGGGCCGATGCCAGGGCTGCAATGACCGCGCCCGTCAGCGGTGTGCAATGCTCCCACCCATGCACCACCTGCAGGTAGCGCGCCGCCCCGAGCCCCCCCAGTACGCAGTGGGCAATGCTGCCGGCAATATAGGTTATGCGCCGGGCCACCACATAGCTCCCGACAACGCCGCAGGCGATGCTTGCCAGAAACCCCGCGGCAAGGCCGTACTGCATGAACGGATAGTCGCGCACTGCTGCTAGGAATTCGAGCATTCGTGACCTCCCTCGGCGCAGCGGTGATCATGGCGGACCATGAGCATGTTGGTGCCGTACATGTCCCGGATCAATTCCTCCCCGCTTATCTGGCTTGTGGGGTGTACCTGCACAAAGCGCTTCACGCAGACGACACTTGTTGAAAACGGCGTCACGAACCCCAGATCGTGGGAGACCAGCAGTATGGTCAGGCGCTTGTTGATTTCCCGCAGGAGCTCGTAGAATTCATTTTCAACATGCAGATCAAGGCTTGAGGTCGGCTCATCCAAAAGCAGCAGCTCGGGCTCATCCACCAGCGCGCGTGCTATCAGCACCCGCTGGCGCTGGCCGCCGGAAAGCTCGGAAAACGGCTGCGCTTCAAGGCCCGAAAGCTCCATCTGCGCAAGGACCCCGCGGGCGGCCTTCTTATCCCGTGAGCTGAAAAAGCCAAACCGCGGCCGAGACCGCAGCCTGCCCATGAGCACCACATCAAGGGCCGTCACCGGAAACTGCGGATCAACCTGGGCATGCTGGGGCACATAGCCGATGCGATGCCGTACGAGCTCCGGGGGCTGGCCAAAGACGCGCACCGAGCCCTTCCGCGGTTTCAAAAGGCCGAGCACGATTTTTAAAAGCGTGGTTTTTCCGCCGCCGTTGGGCCCCACCACGCAGATAAACTCGCCCGCCTGAATGGCAAAGCTCACATCCTCCAGCACGGAATAACCGTTGTAGGAAAAGGTAACCTTTTCAAGCTCTATAATTTTATCAGGATTCATAATGCTCACAGCAGACTGTTTCCAACTAATCCAACTAATTCAACCAATCAACTGTCTCATTTATTTCATCTGCTCGATTTTTTCGGCAATATCCCGCAGGTTCTGCAGGCAGTCAGGCGCAAGCGGGTCAATCATCACGACCTCGGCCCCTATCTGGGCCGCCACGGCCTGCGCGCTTTTCGGGGAAAACTGCCGCTCCGCAAATATCGTCTTCACTACCGCCCCCCGTGCCCGGTTAATTATGGCTGCAAAAGATTTTGAGCCCGGCTCCTTGCCGGCCATCTCAATTGCCACCTGCCTGAGCTTATAGGCATCGGTAAAATAGCCAAGGGCCGGATGAAACACAAAAATTTCCCTGCCGGCAAAAGGAGCAAGGCGCCGGGTAAGCTCTTTGTTAAGCCCGTCAAGCTCGGCTGCCAGCTGCGCAAAATTCTGCTGATAGGCTGCGCCATGGGCACTGTCTTTTTGCTGCAGCGCCAGGCAGATGTTTGCAGCCTGCTGTTTAAGCAGCAGCGGCGCAAGCCAGATATGCGGGTCTTTGCCCGCATGAGCATCGCCCGGGATCCCCTCATCCTGATCTTCCGCCGGCCGCAGGGTAATACCCTGGCGCGTATCAACCATGGCAACATGGCCAGCAAAGCTCCCGATTTTCTGCAGCAGCCGCTGCTCAAACGGCAGGCCTATGGTAAAAAAAACATCAGCGCCGGAAAGGGCGGCAACCTGCTTTGGCGTGGGCTCATAGGCATGGGGCGACTGGCCCGGCCCGACCAGAACGTTTACCGACACGTTATCGCCGCCGATTCGCTGGACGATATAGGCCTGCGGCAGTATGCTGACAAACGCGTTCAGCCGTGCCTGCGCCGTGCCGGCCGGAAGCAGCAGCACCAGCAATAAAAACACGGGACAAAAAATTTTTTTCATGTGCCCTCCTCTTTCTGCATACAACCTTGTCAGCAAACCACCGCAAATGGTATAGTTCAGAAATACTATATGAAGACCAATAAAAAAACAACTTCAACCATGCCGCTGTCACCCGGGCTCATCCGCAGGGCCCTGGCCCTTCCCGGCTTCGACGTGCAGGCAGCCCACAGCGCCATGTCTCCCAGGCCGCGCCCCCTGACGCGGCCTGGCGACAGGCCGGGCTCGCCGCGCATCGGGGCCGTGCTGCTGGTGCTGTATCAAAGATTCAATGCCCCGCATATCCTTCTTATCCGGAGATGTGATGATTTAAAATACCATCCCGGGCAGATTTCTTTTCCCGGCGGCAGGCAGGAGCACGGCGAGGCTATCCTTGAAACGGCCTTGCGGGAAACAGCCGAGGAGGTCGGGCTCAAGCGGTACTTCCTCGATGTCCTGGGAGAGCTTGCGCCCGTGTACATCTCGCCGTCGGACTTTATCGTCTACCCGTTTGTAGCCTGGCATGAAGGACAGCCTATCCTCACAAGGGAGGAAAGCGAAGTTGCCGAGATTCTTGAAACGCCCCTTGGCCTGTTTCTGGAGCCTTCCCTGGTGTGCACGGAAATACGAATTATGAATAACATGGAATTAAACGTGCCGTTTTACCGGCTCGGGGAGCACAAGGTCTGGGGCGCAACCGCCATGATGATCTCCGAACTGCTGCAGCGCCTGAGTGCCGGCAAGGTCTGTATTGAATAATAGCAGTGCGTGCGCATAGCCGGCTGCAAAAAATTACCGTAGTATGCTTGGCTGAATAGAACCACTACAATGCCTGCCCTACCTCTGCTTTGGCTGAAATCAGCCCATGGTTTGCCATCAGAAAAAAAGTTCCTTCGCCCGCCCCTGCCCGGTTTATATTTAACAGCCTGTTTTTTCATCTTTTTTTATTAAGAGAGAGATTGTTCTTATTTTTTGTTTTTTGGCCCTCTTATTGCAAAACTAAATTAAGAATTTTGTCTGCCCTTGCAAGGGGAATATGCAGGGGACACTGCGTCCGCCGAGGCGGATATTCATCATGAATTACCTTTTTATGGGGGAGTGCATGAAGACATGTCAAGAAATTGTGATGATAGTAATAGCTGCCCTGGGACTGCTGCTGGCGGTAGTGGGGTGTAACAATCAGGCCGGGCCGCAGATAAGCGGTCTGTTTATTGCCGAGCCGGTTTTTGCAGGCACGGCTTCCCGGGCTGGAGTGAGCTGCACAATGCAGGTGCAGGAGAACAGGCTGTACGAGATCAGCGCCCGGACGCTTATCCTTGCAGAAACGCTTGCGGCATGCGCTCGTCATGATATTGTATGCTCTGAAGAGGATGGCAGGGCATTACAAGCCAAGGCAGACAATGCCCTTCAGGATCTTTTGGGTCTTATAAAGTCCGGCGATATGCGCGGCCTGGCTTTAACTGCCGAAGAAGGCGAAGCCTTGCGTGCGTGGTCCCAGGAAGTCCGCGACCGGTTTTCACGCATAGAAATACTTGAAGGATCATGCAAGAGAGCAAGAATGCTGGTCTCGCTTGCACTGCAGCTGATGCATACGGTTATAGCCTAGCACCTTGTCATAAATTTATGTATCAGTTGCAATCACCCTCCCCTTAATCCCCGCACATCAAGGGAGAGGAGAGAAAAATCATGCGGCAAAGGGGAAAAAATATGTTTAGAGTAGTGGCGGCTGTTGTTTTTTTATTAATGACCGGCCTGGCGGAGGGTTCAGCATATGCCGTTGCCAAAGCCCCCACCATAACCGATGCTGACTGGGTGTCGATGAAATCAGGGTATGCAGGGGTGAACGGCGAAGTTGATGCTTTTGCCCGTGATGCGTCGGGAAATCTCTATGTGGGCGGGCTGTTTTCGGCTGCGGGAGATGTAAATGCCCATAATATTGCCAAATGGGACGGCTCGTCGTGGTCTGCCCTGGGTGCGGGGATGGACGATGCTGTGGACGCCCTGGCAATTGATACTTTTGGCAATCTTTATGCGGTCGGAGAATTTACAAAAGCCGGGGGCGTTGATGCTAACAGAATTGCAAAATGGGATGGCACGGCCTGGTCGGCCCTTGGATCGGGGATGAATGGCCCTGTGTTCGCCCTTGCGGTTGGCCCTGGCGGCACTGTCTATGCCGGCGGATTTTTTACAACAGCCGGCGGCATTGCCGCCAATAACATTGCACAATGGAACGGCTCGACCTGGTCGGCTTTTGGATCGGGGGTGAATAACCAGGTTAACGCCCTCGCGGTAGACGCTTCCGGCACTGTCTATGCCGGCGGATTTTTTACAGAAGCCGGCGGCATTGCCGCCAAATACATTGCACAATGGAACGGCTCATCATGGTCAGCCATGGGCGCGGGGAGGTACGACAGTGTTGGTGCCCTTGCGGTTGACCCTGCCGGCAATCTCTATGCCGGCGGAGCATTTATTGCAACTACCGATAATGGTACGTCCTATCCTAACTATATTGCAAAATGGGACGGCGCTTCCTGGTCAACCCTGGGCAGGGGCATCAACAATAGAGTTATTGCCCTTGCGGTTGACCCTGCCGGCAATCTCTATGCCGGCGGGAGTTTTACAAAAGCCGGGGGCAATGCCGCCAATGGCATTGCAAAATGGGACGGCGCGTCATGGTCGGCCGTCGGATCAGGCATGGGGGGGAGTTACCCTGATGTTTCTGCTCTGGCGGTAGACGCAACCGGCGCTGTCTATGCCGGCGGAGCATTTACTGCAGCCGGGGCCGTGGCGGCCAATGGCATTGCAAAATGGAACGGCACGTCATGGTCGACCGTCGGCGCGGGAGGGCTAGACAACTCTGTTACTGCCCTGGCGGTAGATGCCGCCGGCAATCTCTATGCCGGTGGGAAATTTACGACAGCAGGAGGCGTTGCCACCAGCTACATTGCAAAATGGGACGGCGCGACGTGGTCTGCCCTCGGATCGGGGATTAACGGCCCTGTTAACGCCCTTGCGGTAGACGCAACCGGCGCTGTCTATGCCGGCGGGTTATTTACAGCAGCCGATACCAGTACGGCTTATTGTATTGCAAAATGGGACGGCGCGACGTGGTCTGCCCTTGGCCCGGGGATAAATGGCACTGTTCTAGCCCTTGCGGCAGACGCAACCGGCGCAGTCTATGCCGGTGGGAAATTTACAACAGCCGGGGGCGTTGCCGCCAATAGCATTGCAAAATGGGACGGCGCAACGTGGTCTGCCCTTGGCTCGGGGATACAGGGCACTGTTTTCGCCCTTGCGGTAGACGCTAACGGCGCTGTGTATGCCGGCGGTAATTTTACCCGGGCCGGATTAGCTATTGCCAGGGATATTGCAAAATGGAACGGCTCGGCATGGTCAGCCCTCGGATTGGGGATGAGAAAAACCTCTACCTGGAATGAATTTAAAAATGGACGAGCCGGTTGTACGGTTACTGCCCTGGCACTAGACGCTGACGGCAATCTCTATGCCGGTGGTAATTTTACCCGGGCCGGATTAGCTATTGCCAGGGGTATTGCAAAATGGAATGGCCGGTCATGGGCTGCCCTGGGCTCGGGGCTGGGTAAATACTATGTCCAACTCTGGTATGTTTTGATTCTTGTCTACAATCCTACGGTGACCACCCTTGCGGTAGATGCTGCCGGCAATGTTTATGCCGGCGGGTTGTTTACGCAAGCCGGGGGCGTTACTGCAAACAGCATTGCAAAATGGGACGGCGCGACCTGGTCTGCCCTGGGCGCTGGAATATCGGGAGGCGCATTCCTCAACTTTCCTTCAGATGTGTATGCCCTTGCGGTAGACGCTGCCGGAGATCTCTATACCGGTGGAAATTTCACAGCAGCCGGAGGAAAGGTATCCCTCAATATCGCCAAATGCCTGACCGGGCCTAAAAACTGAGCAACAAGGGGCATCCGCCGCGGCGGATGCTTACACTGAATAACAAAAGCGGGGAACACATGAAGATATTACAAAAAGTTTTGATGGCAGTCGCAGCCCTGGGGTTGCTGGCCGCGGCGGGGTGCAAGCAGCCCCTTGACCTGTCGCTGCAGCGCAACCGCATATTTTTGCTCGGGCGGCTGCTGGTCGGGCAGACCTGCGACGTGCGGGTGATCTGGCGCAAGGCGCCGCAGGATACGGCGCCGGTCACGGTGACGGCGGACTTAAGGCAGATCGGCGGCGAGGCCGGGCAGGTGTTGACCGAGAGCGGCAACGGAACCTGGAGGTGGAGCGGGCAGGTGATGCCTGATACAGTCGGTGAACGGTTAATCACCATAACCGCCATCGATAGCCAGGGCCAGAAACAAGATGTGCGCAAGCGGTTCCGGGTATTTGATACCGATAAGGCCATAGCAATCGAAGCAGGCGGATGGTATGCGAATGCCCTAAAAGCCGATGGCACTGTAGTGGCATGGTACTACGATGACGGGAGCAGGGTTGTCACTCCCGTTGGGCTTATCGATATAACAGCCATAGCGGCAGGATACTTTCACAGTCTGGCTCTTAAAACCGACGGCACGGTCGCGGCATGGGGATGCGATAATGTTTATTTCCAGGACTATATTCATGGGCAATGCGATGTTCCTGCCGGGCTTACCGATGTGGTAGCCATTGCCGCAGGTTACGCTCACAGTCTTGCTTTAAAGGCCGATGGAACGGTCGTAGCCTGGGGCGCATACACTGATGACTATGTATCTTTTATCCCAATATATGTTCCGTCAGGGATTAACGATGTGGTTGCTATCGCAGCATCCCGTGGTGTAACAAGGCGCTCTGCTGCTGTAAAAGCAGACGGCGCGGTGGCGCCCTGGCCCGACAATTATACGCTGCGCGACGTGGTTTCGGTATCGCTGGGGACGTATTTTGATCTTGCAGTGAAGTCTGATGGAACCGTTGTGGAGATATACAGTGAGGAACAGTCGCTTCTTCCAATGCGAGTAGGCAAGCTCACGGCAAAGGCCGCTGCTACGGGCGAGTGGAATAATATCGCGCTGCAGGAAGATGGTTCTGTTGTGCTCTGGGCTAACCAGTCGGGCGGTGACAGGCTTTTTGGCACCATGGTCTTTCACCGCTTAAATAATATTGTTGCCGTTGCAGCTGTTGCCAACAGTGTAAATTATCTGGCTTTGACCGGGGATGGCAGCGTGATTTCATGGGCAGAGCTATGGACGCAGGTCGCGTTGAACCAACTGCCGGTGCCGGTTGAGCTGGAATGACCGGAACAGGCAGTGCCGGAATAAACGCCATGGCGAAACTGAAATATTTTATCGGAGAAACGCATATGAAAAAAGGGGGTCTTATCGTCTTTTTTATGCTGCTGATTCCTGCCGCAGCGCTTGCGCAGGAGAAAGAGCTGTATGATATCAGCCAGGATATGTTTGCTTTAGTCGAAACGTATACCGCCTGTGCGGCACGGGATAGCGCCTGCACTGAGGATGATGCCCGTGCTTTACAGGCCGATACTGAAAACAGTCTGCGCGATCTTGCCCTGCTCATCAAATCAGGCGGCTTTCAGAGCATGCAGCTCACTGAAGATCAGGCCCGCTTATTGAGTGAGCGGGCAAACCTTGTTCGTGTGCAAATAGCGCATATTGAACTTTTTGATGCGCTGTGCAATTCGGCAATTCGCTTTTTGCAAGGCGTTCTTGGGGTAATGAATTATGTGCTCACTCTTATATCCTGGTGTTTTTACCCTGGGGGCGGGGGTGTCTTGGGTCTGGCGCTTCGTATGGCGCTTGCAAGTGGGCTCGGAGTGGTTTTCCTTATGGTCGCTGCGCTCGTGCCTGTCGCATTTGTTTTAATGGCGCCCTGTCTATTCTGGTGGCTGTGAGCCGCAGTGGCACGATGCATCGTGCCACTGCGGAATAAGTTGAAAAAAGGGGAACACATGAAAACAGTTCAAAAAATATTATTGATAGTTGCGGCTCTGGGTCTGCTTGCTGCAGCGGGATGTAAACAGCAGCCCCTTGATCTTTCAATGCAGCGCAACCGTATTTTTGTAATGGGGCGGCTGCTGGCCGGGCAGACCTGCGACATGCGGTTTATCTGGCGCAAGGCGCCGGGAGATCCCGCGCCGGTTGCGGTGACGGCTGATCTGAGCCAGATCGGCGGCGATGCAGAACAGCAGTTCATGCCAACTGACAACAACACCGCTCTTTGGCGCTGGAGCGGGCAGGTGGCACCGGACGCTTCAGGCGAGAAAACCGTAACGGTAACCGCAGTTGATGAAACCGGCCATGAAAGTACCGTTCAAAAGAACATTCAGGTGTATACGCCCGGCAAGGCTATAGCAGTAGCAACCGGTGACTATGACACTGTTAATCTTGCGCTCAAGGCGGACGGTACGGTTGTGGCATGGTCCTTGAAGGATGGAAAAAAGTACTCTGTCCCTTCAGCAATTTCCGATGTAACTGCCATAGCGGCCGGCAGGTCGCATGGTCTTGCGTTGAAAGCCGATGGCACGGTGGCGGCGTGGTTTGTTTACTCGCCGGGCAGCAATAATTATCAACAGTGCGATGTGCCGGCAGGCCTCAGCGATGTGGTGGCTGTTGCGGCATCTGAAAATACCAGCATGGCATTGAAGGCTGACGGAACGGTTATTGTGTGGGGGAATTGTCAATATGAAGTATGCAGCGTGCCCGCCGGACTTTCCGATGTAGTGGCCATATCGATGTGGTCTAATCACAACCTTGCCCTGAAGGCCGATGGCACGGTGGTGGACTGGGGGTATTTGTATCCGTATACATATACCCCGGAAGTTTTACACGAGCTGTATGATATTGTTGCAGTATCGGCCGGAAGGTTTGCCGATATTGCACTGCGCGCTGATGGAACGGTAGTGCAGGTCAACACCGAAAACGGTGTAGTTAAAGTGGGCCTCCCCTTTCAGTTGGAAGGGCTCACGGCAAAGGCGATAGCAGCCGGCTGGGGGGGGGGCGCTGCCTTGCGGGAAAATGGATCGGTTGTGGTGTGGTGGATTGCGGGGGGGCTGGCAGCATCTGATACGACGCTCTATTATGTAAGCGAGCGAAGAACGGTACAAAATATCATAGCCATATCGAACACAGGTGAAGAGAACATATACGGGACAGTTGTTTATTTCCCGTATACGCTGGCGCTTTTGCAGGACGGCAGCGTTACCGCCTGGTTTGATACGTTAACCATGCGGCTGCCGCTGGACGTGCCTGAAGAGTTGCGGTGAAACGGGCCACATGATGACCGGCGTACAAGGAGAAAATACATGAAAAAAAACCTGCTTCTGTTGATTTGTTTCCTGCCCCTTGCCACTGCGGCCTCGGCGCAGGAAAATACCCTGTATGCTGTCGGCGATAACATGCTGAGGGGTTTTGAACTGTATACGGCCTGCATGACGGACGAAAAAGCCTGTTCGCAGGAAGATGTGCAGGCTCTGAAAATCGGTGCGCAGAACAGCCTGCGCGATCTTGTGATGCTGGCACGGTCAGGCAATGCAGCGCGGGGGCCGTTGACTGCCACGGAGGCGCAGATGCTCGCGGAAAGGACCCGGGCGGTGCGGGGGCGGCTTGTTGCGATCGCGGCACTTAACGGCAGTTGTAATCTTGCAATTTCTTGTGTGTTAACGGCGATCGATTTATTTCATATCGGGTTTGGTGCTGCACAATTTATATTTTATTCTTTGGCTGTTCTTCACCCTTTGCTAGCTCCTCTTGCGTTTATAATTATTTTTATTGCATATTATTTTTCAAGCGCCGTGCTTTTTCTGCTGGCGCTTCTTTTGTTTCCGGCATGTCTTCTGTGATGACTGCGGGGCAGGGGCAGGCACAAAAGCAAATAGCCCCTGCATTCACATTGCCGGCATGCTTACCCAAATATATCAGGAAAAAAATGTAGCATCTCCCGCAGAAAGCCCGGCTCATTTTCATACAGTATGGCGGCAAAACCACGCTGCCGCGCTTTTTCAATATTGCCGGCATTGTCATCGACAATGAGTATCTTTTCGGGAGCGGTGTGCAGTTGCCCTGCCACGGCATTAAAAAGGTCGCCCTGGTACTTGCTTGCATGCACGTGGTAGCTGTTGAAAATACTGTCAAAGCAGGCGAAAAAACCGTCTCGCCGGTCAAGCTCGTCGAGCCAGTTCGTTTGATCGCTTATCATGCCAACCCGCAGGCCGCTTCGGCGCAGGCGGGAAACAGCAGCGAGCATGCCGGGGCGCAGCACAAACCGCCGGAGGAGCTCATCGCGGAGCTGCTCATCGGTCTGCCGTATCCCACAAGCCTGCCGGACATTGTTCCAAAATGATGCTTCATCCACGCAGCCGGTCAGATAGCCGCAGTCGGCTATAGTGCGGTTCACCTGCTGATAAAAAGCTTCGGCGTCTAGTCCGTTCAGCTGTGCGATAGCATACAGCCCGCCGCGAAAACCTTCCTCGGCAATGACGCCGCCATAGTCAAAAAGCACGGTATCGATAACGCCTGTGCCCGAATTCACTAAAGTCCTTTCCCTATGCACCGGCATTAGAGCATTTCACAAAATCCTGTAGCCACGTGGGCATCGAGGAGTTTTTGGTGAAGCAGCCCGTGCGGTTCGAGCCACGGGCGTATTTTCCCTGGCGGCGTGTCTTGCGAGAATATAGCACGGGCGAATGAACCAAAAACTCCTCCGTGCAAACGGCTATAGAATAAAGTTACATGCTCTAGCGGACAGACCATTTAAATATCTGAAGCCCTTCACCACACTTCCGTTGCGAAGAGCCGGCCCCACCGGGAAAAATGTAGCAAAAAAAATCTTTTATTGATAGGGTTTTCGAATTATTCTCGAACAGTGTGCTCGGCGGTTGCGCTCATACGCTTATGCCGTAACCGCTCCGGTTTAAATGCTTCTTGCGTTTGCGCGTTCATTGGCTCTATAATTATTAATATTCTTACAATCATAATCGGCTTTTCTCATGAAAGCATTTGACCTGCCTGCCAGCGCCTCTGGCGTGGCTGATTCCGAAGCCCGCGTACTTGTGATCGACAGCAGTCTCACAATCCGCCAGGGGCTTTCCCGCGAGCTTGAAAAACTCGGGCTTACGGTCGTCGAGGCCTGTGATGGCGAAGCGGGCCTTGATACCGCGGCCTCCGGGCCCTTTGACCTTATCATTACCGATATCGAGCTGCCGGGCCTGAACGGCCTTGATCTGTGCAGAAAGCTGAAGTCAACCCCCGAAACAAAGTCAACGCCGATCATCATCGTCAGCTCCCATGATACCGAGGAGGACATAGAAAAATGCTTCAAGGCCGGCGCTGCTGCTTTTGTGAGCAAGCTTGACGGCAGGCAGGACCTGCGCCGCCATATTGAAGATGTGCTCAGCCGATCGTTTTTTCTTCGCGACCGCATGGTGCTTGTCGTTGATGATTCGCGGCTCATTCGCAATATCGCCCGCGACGGCCTGGCGCAGGCGGGCTTTAATGTCATCACGGCGGAAAACGGCATCAAAGCCCTTGAGCAGCTCCGCCTGCACCGGCCCGATCTGATCATCAGCGATATCACCATGCCCGAAATGGACGGCTATGAACTGTGCTCGGCCATCAGGATGAAACCGGAATGGGCGACCATTCCCTTTGTTGTCATGAGCACGGCCAACGAGCGCTCGGTGATCCGGCGCATGATGGAGCGCGGGGCCTGCGCGTATCTTGAAAAGCCGTTCAATATCGAGCAGCTGGTCATAACAGCCGAGAAGCTGCTGTCGGACCACTTTCAGCTGCTGCTCAAGGAAAAAGAGCGGCTTGACAGCGAGCGCTCCCTGATGCTCGGCAGCATTGCAAGCCTGGTGCAGGCCCTTGAAGCGCGCGATCTTTACACGCGGGGCCATTCGGAAACCGTGGCGGAGGTATCTCTCGGCATCGCCTCCATTATGGGCTTTTCCAAGGACGAGATCGATAAGCTCTACATTGCCGCGCGGCTCCACGACCTTGGAAAAATCGGCATACGCGACGACATACTTTTTAAACCCGAGCGGCTTACGGCCCAGGAGTTTGCCATTATTCAACGCCATCCGGTTATCGGCGCTGAAATACTCAATCCCATTCCGAGCCTTGCCCATATCGTGCCGGGCGTACTCTATCATCATGAGCGCATGAACGGCCAGGGCTATCCCGACGGGCTCAAGGGTGCGCAGATTCCGATTTTTGCCCGCATTATCGCCGTTGCCGATATCTATCACACGATCATCAGCGACCGGCCCTATCGCAGAGGCGTTGCCCGGGAGCGGGCCATATCCATTATAGAAGAAGCCGCGGATGACGAGCTCTGTCCGGAATGCGTCAGCGCTTTTATGCAGTGGCTGCGCAGCCGCTCTGAAACCCCGATAGACCAGCCCTCACACCCACGGAGTCCGCTTTGACCGAAAGCATGCAACAACAGGCCGGCAGTACCGCTGAATCAGCAGCCAGTATCTCGTGGTATGCCGTGTATGTGCGCTCGCGCCACGAGTTCAGCGTTCAGCAGCAGCTCACCAGCTTCAATATCGATAATTATCTGCCCGCGGTTGAGCGGCTGCGCCGCTGGAAAGACCGCAAGAAGCTGGTCACCTTCCCTCTGTTCCCCGGCTATATTTTCGTGCATGTAGAAAACCGCAAGGATGCGTTTCTTTCGGTTTTGAAACTCCCGGGAGTGGTTAAATTTTTGAGCTTGCGGCCCGGCCCGCCCGACCCCGTTCCTGATGCCCAGATTGAGGCGCTGAAAAATCTTGTGGCCTGCGGCAGGGACATAGAGCCGTATCATTATTTGAAGCAGGGCCAGCGGGTACGGATCAAATGGGGCCCCCTTGCGGGAGTCGAGGGAATTCTTGTCCAAAAGCGCGGACAGCAGATGCTGGTGCTCGCCATCGATATACTGCAGCAGGGCGCCTCGGTGAAAATCGATGCCGCTGATGTGGAGCCGGTATAGCCCCTGTCAGTTCACCTCCAGTTGCTTGAAATCCCGGAGCGCACGGCTTCGCGCCATGTTCAGGCCAGTAAAAAAAAGAGAAGCCGTCTATCACGGCTTCTCTTTTTTTCTGCTTTTCGATCAGGCGAATTAATTACTTGCCCAAATTGGGATCGAACACTCTCAGATTAACAATGGAGGCGCCCAGAATCGCCGATATATAGCCGCCGTTGTGAGCGAAACCGCCGGGATCCTTTTTGCTTACCACATAGTTATAGCAGGCCTTGGCCAGACGGGGCGTGAAGGATGTATACCAGTTTGCTCCTGCGGTACCATCGGCCGTGCCGTCGCAGTTCGAGTCATTAAACCAGTAGGGATATGCTGTGTCATCATAGGCTATGCAGGCTTGATCTTTGGTGATATTTCCCAGAAGAGGATTATTACTCTGGGTAGCTTTTGCATAAGCCTGGATCACGGTAAGGAGCTGGTCCTCCAGGCCCGGAATGGCGGTATTTAAAGCCAGCACATCAGCTACGGTGGTATACTTATGGCAGGGCTGGCAATTTTTTCCATTGCGGCCGACATCGATGGCCGAGGAGTGCTGGTTATGACAGAACATGCAGTCCGTGCCGCCGGCATGCGTTGAATCAACATGCAAGGCTGGATTGCCGTATGTATAGCCGATTTTCGACACGGACGCCCTGATTTCGGCGAACGCGGAACGGTAGTGGGGGCTGAAGTTAGTGATGCTGATTTTTGAGGAGATGGTGTCCATCTGATCGGGCGTAGCTGATTTTGCAATTGCCGCATCAACAGTTCCTTCGTACGTGCGGCCCTGGTGGCACTGGCCGCAGATAACCGCGGACGTGCCGACACCCGTAGCATCCAGTCCCGAGGCGGTGAAATGTACCTGTCCGGCAACCGGGGGCGTCCGCAGTATGCCTTTTTTAGAATCAGAATGGCAGGCTTCGCAGGTTATGCCTATATCAGCCGTTGCCAAAGGAGGATCAGCAACCGTGCGGTTATACGTGGTGTCGGCAATATATTGCTGGAATCCCTCCGGGGAATGGCAGCTTGCGCAGCCTGCCGCCACCGTCGCATCGGGATTTGTCGCATTGTCCCAGTGCCTGAAAGCCTGAGCCGTTTTATCTGCATGACCAGAGGTTGGCCAAAGTTTTGAGGGCGATTGTTTGCATGCAAGCCCCGTAAAGGCGACCAGCAGTGCTATCAGGCAGAAATTTAGATAAACGGTCTTTTTTGGATTTTTCATTCTCAGTCTCCCTTTGTTAGTTTTTCTTCTTCGTTAGGAAAAAAAATACTATTTATAACATAGTATAAATAATTTTTTTGTCAAATAAATATTTCAAATGCTGTACTAAGTTCTTTTTGCAGATTAGGTTTATGAAATTGTTGGGCCAGGCGCCGGGGCAGGAAGCACAAGCAGGCAGGGATATGGATGGGCTGGCATGTCATGAAGAAATCATGTGGGCTGTAGCGGGGCGCACTTCTTTAAGCAGTGGTCAGGCAGCAGAGCCGCTCGCGAACTACCGGGAGCGCATCAGAGGATACTCTTCCGGCACAGGGGCTGCCCGGCTGCGGCCTCCCGAATGCTTCCGATGCGGGAGGCCGCAGCCGGGAGGTCATTCAACCGAGCAACCAATAAATCGCAGCGGCAGGTCATTTAGGCCGGGATTACAGGTAACCCCTTTTCTCATGGCATATAACATCTCAATCTGATACAGCGGCAGCACCAGCGCCTGATCCAGCAGATACCGGTCAAGCTTCTGAACATTGCGGGCAAGGGCTGCTTCATCGGACGACTGGCAGGCTATGGTGTACAGCGCATCGATTTCCGATTTTTTATTCTGGCTGATGCCGAAATTAAATATTCCCTGGGAGTTGAGAAACAGGAAATAAAAATGCCCGTTCGTACCGTAGAAATCCGGCCAGCCGCTCACCAGCCAGATATCATAGGAGCTTGGCCTGGGCGCACCCATAAGCTTGGGCGCGACCACTTCTTTTATTACTTCATCGCGGCTGAGAAAATGCAAATCAAGCATAATGCCTGCCCTTGCCAGCTGCTGTTTCAGCAGCTCCGCCACTTCAGTGGTCGGCTGATTTGCGCTTGCCATGACCCTCAAGGTAAGTCCGCCAGCATAGCCGGCTGCCGCCAGCAGCTCCGCGGTTTTTGCAGCGCTTTCCTCATAAACCGGCTTTGCACTGCTATAGGCAAGCGAACCTTTAGCTCCGGTTGACGCATACAGCGGCTTGCCGTAACCGAGCAGGACTTTTTCGATGATTTCCCCGCGGTTGACCGCATGCTCCAGCGCCCGGCGCACGCGCTCGTCCTGCAGCGGCCCGGGCTTGTCAATATTAAACAGGCAGAATGAGGTTCTGAGGCTCGGCTTTCTCTGTATCACCAGTGACGGATTTTTTTCAAGAGCGGCCCGAGGTTCAGGCGCCTGCGTAATCAGCAGATCGACTTGGCCGTCTACCAGCGCCTGCCACTGCTGCTGCCGGGGAATGAATTTGTACACGACCTCATGAATACTCGGCCGCGACGGGCCCCAGTAATCTTCATTGGCTACAAGATGCACCTCCCGCACCCCTTGGTCTGAACGCTTGTTATAAAAATAACGGTATGGCCCGGTTCCCATGGGATTGCGGGTAAAATAGGTTTCTCCGGCATTCTTGAAGTACTGGGGCGGCAGAATAAAGCCGACAACCGCCAGCCTGCGCAGCATTCGCGCATCAGGATAGCGCAGCCCGATATCAACCGTGAACTCATCCACAATGCGCACCTCGGCAATGGCGTCAAAGAGAAACCTGCCCCCGAATTTCTGCTGAGGATCAAGCATGAGGTCCAGCGAAAATTTTACGGCCGCGGCCGTAAAGGGCTCACCATTGTGAAACCGCACGCCCCGGCGCAGATGAAATCGAAGCGTTGTTGCCGAGGGCATTTCCCATGACTCGGCAAGCAGGGGCACCATGGTCTGTTTGTTCAGATCAATGGCCACCAGGGTTTCAAATATCTGGTGCTGCAGGTTGAAATACGGCATCTGATAGGTGCGCAGCGGATCCAGGGTGCCATTGTCGGTTGTCCCGAATGCCGCTTCATACATGGTGAGATTTAGTGTTTTTCTCTGGCCGGAACGGGGCGCCTGCACCGATGAGCAGGCAAGGCCCAGTATGAGGCTCAGTAGACAGCCGATTTTTAGATATTGTGTAACCATGGAACTCCTTAATGTATCATTGATGATCGTGGATCAAGGCCGTGCACCGAGCACAGGACCCGGGCAATGCCGTTAAAGACGGTGATGCGGTAGACGCCGCCGTCCGGGCACTGCGGAAGCTTGCCGCCGGGGCACAACGGGGCCAGATCCCGGGTTTCGGTTGTGCTTTTGCCCTGGTGTTTTTGCTGATAGTGCTGCAGCGCGGTTTCTATTTCGCTTTGATAGAGAAAGCAGACCGTTTCTATGAACGCGGCTTTAAAGGGCGGTTTTCGAAGTGAGCTGAGCACCTTTTCGGTATCATTGAGCCCCTCAATAAATTTCGCGCAGGACTTCGTTGCCCCGGTGATGGCGTCTGCGTTCTGGCCCGCGACAAAGGGCTGTTGAAAGGATTTGCCGATAAACTGACGGGTAAAAGAGCTTGCGTCAATTGTTTTGCCGGAGAGCTCAAAGGGCTTAATCAGGGTTATGTTTTTTAGAATCCCTTTTTCATCAATGGTCGCGATGAAAAAGACATCGGTGCACACTTCGCAGAGAATATCTTTTTTAACCACGCGGGCAAGCCGTTTGCCCTGGCTCGTGTCGGCGATATACACGGTTTCACCATCCCCAATTCTGACCGACCGTATTGACTCGGCGCCGGGCATGGACTTATGTAGAAATTGCGTGAGCTGCTTGTCGTCGATGGTTTGCGCGGCTGCAATGGCCGGTTTCAGCAAAGCGGAAAGCTCCTGCAGGGTCTGGGGGGCATTGCGCGTGCGCACATACCCTGCCCTGCTGAGAACGATAATTTCCGGGGTGCGCGATACGCCGTATTTCTCAAAGGCCTCGCCCTGCCGGTCAAGCAGCAGCGGGACGGCGGCACAGTCGCTATCGAGGACGGCGGCGCTTTTTTGCAGGGCGCCGGGCAGAATAGCATAGATGCGAACACCGGAGGAACCCTGGCCTGCCAGTTTGCAGAGCATATGCTCAAACTCGCGGTTGGTGGTGTCTGAAGTAGAGAAAAACGCAAGAATTGTATTTTCAGCGGCATCGCTGAACTGAACCGGAGCGGATTCGCCTTTCAGATTCTCAAGGGATATAACCGGCGCCTTATCGCCGGGCTTGACCATGGCGCCGCCACTTGCGCCTTTTTGGGTAAGCAAGCCTTCAACTGTTTTTTCAATATCCTTCGGTTCATCGGCATTGCCCTTGTAGCGAATTATACCTGAACCGTCGACAATGAAAATTTGCGGCACCTTATGAATGCCGTACAGATAAAATGTTTTTTTCTCCGGGTCCGGAATGATCTTATAGGTTGCCCCCCAGTCCTTTATAATGCCCGCCGTCTCCTGCTGATCATTGGCAAGGGCAACAGCCAGAATTCGCAGACCCTGGGGCCCGTATTTTGCGCTAAGCTGGTTTAAATAGGGGGCTTTTTTCTGGCAGGCCTCGCAGTAGGCCGAAAGGAATTCAAGAATGGTGGCGGGCGAGCCTTTGGTCGCCTCGTTCAGCGTGACAATAGTGCCGGCTGCGTCAGGGAGGGCAAAATCTTTTGCCGCGTCCCCGACATCAAGGGCGTAGAGCAGACAGGGATGGGGAAAAACGAAAAAAAGAAAAATCACAAGACGGGCGGTATTTTTTGTCACGATCGGCACCTTTGGTCTAACAATATTGTCTTCAGATCAGTCGTGCAACAAAACAGGCTTCGGCCCACAATTTTTCAAAAATTCTTTGAGCATTGGTTTGAATATAAAAGAGGCGGCAACAGTATGTCAATGCAAATATGATATTCAGCGGCTTTGGTTTTTGCCACGGCAATCTCTTGTGGAGTGCTTTTACTTCTTTTTTTTATGCGATTGAAGAATTGCGCTTGGTTCCCATATTATATATAATGAGGGCTGATGAAAAAACTTCTTAGAGGATGACTCTTCATGAAAACACTATTACGGACTGGTATAGCTGTATTACTGGGATGTGTTTGGGCAGGATTGGTCGGTGCGGCTGAGTACTACGATCAAACAACGCGAACCGGAAATTCCTCTGATGCGGCTATAATTCTTTACGGCAGGGTTGTGGATCAGTATGGCAAGCCGGTGTACAAGGCCCAAATAACCGGCGGCAGGGAATACTCCAGCCTGGGCAGGGTGCGGTTTTTCGGTATTGAAATCGTCAAAACGGAAACCGATGCTGACGGCAATTTTACGTTTCCCGGACTGATGATAAAAAAATTATATATCAGGGCAATTGAGAAGCGCGGGTTTGAAACTTTGCAGTCGGAGAAAGGCATAAAGACTTTTTCCTATGATGAGGGAAGTCTTGAGCCGCTTTTTAAGCCTGATCCGGCAAAGCCGGTCGTGTTTGTGCTGCAGAAAAAATTTGATGCCGGTCTTGTTGACAATAAAAAAGCGCGCATGCTGATCCGGCCCGGTGCAGAAGGATTCACCGTTGATCTGTTCAAGGGATTTTCAGATCCGATAGAGAAAATCACGGCAGAAGCTGCCGGGAGGGATATAGTCGTTAGATTTTATCCCGCACAAGGCAAAAATTCTCCCATCATGAAAATAAGCGCCCCCGGCGCCAAAAACGGCCTTGCCGATAAGGATGGGACGCCGCATATCGCTCCGGCCGGTGATTATGCGCCGGTTTTGCAGTATCAGATCCTTCCAAGCGAGCGATCGAAAGTCGTGATGTATCATAAAGGCAGGGGCGGAAAGGTATATTCGCGCCTTGAGCTTGAGCTTGAGCCGGTCGAAAACAGCATCAGAGTCGCTGCCGGGCTGTTCACCAATATTGAAGGCTCGCAGAATACCGATTTTGACAGCTTTCATACGGAAGAGGAAATCGTGCGGTTGACGGGCAAGAAACTCAGCTATGGCGGCAGTTCCTACCGCCAGGCTATCACGGCAATTTTACACAACACCACTCAGTAATATGGTGAAGCGGCAGGCTCCAAGCCCACACGAAATAATCAAGTCTGCTGCGTGCAGCAGACTTTTCTGAGGCGACAACAGAACCCTTTTGAATCTTTTGGCGAAGGATACATTGACCCCCGATGGCCGGATGCGCATAGTTGCATTATCTCAAAGGGGAATTTTTGTAAAAAAGCTATAAACAAAGCTAACAACAAATAACCCATTACGAGCCTGTTTTTTTTTAGCTGAACATCCGAGGAAAACCCTGGGCCACGCCGGCTTGTAAACATACACAGAGTCAATCGCCGTTTGTAATGCAATAAATACACTCAGCGAGGATAAAAAATGAAGATACCAACAAGCACGAAACTGTCACTGGGTGCGCTTCTTGTTGCCCTCCTTGGTCTATTCGGCGCAGGCTGCAAAGCAAACAATGCTACCTGGGCAGTAGCAGCGCATCTTCAGCATGCCCGCTTTGCCCATTCCGCGACACGGCTTCAAGACGGCAGGGTGCTTGTGGCAGGGGGGTTTAATGCCCTCTTGAACGGCCGGACAAGCGTTGAGATTTTTGATCCCGCGACCGGCTCCTGGTCGGCAGGCCCCCCGCTTAATCACGCCAGGGCGGGGCACACCGCAACACTGCTTGCGGATGGTAAAATACTTGTGACCGGGGGGCTTGATAAATCCTTCATCCCCCATAACATCGTCGAGCTGTTCGACCCTGCATCCCGCACCTGGTCTGAGAAGGCCCCCATGCACAGCGAGCGCTATGATCACACGGCAACGCTGCTCCCGGATGGCCGTATCCTTGTGGCCGGAGGCGAGGGGATTGACAACAGTTTTTTGAACAGCGCGGAAATTTATGATCCCGCTTCTGACACATGGACTGAAACAGCGCCGATGTCGGTTCAGCGGAGAAATTACCGTGCGGTGCTCTTATTAAACGGCAGCGTCCTTGTCATGGGCGGTTTTGATGCGACCTTCAACGGCACCGCCACCGCGGAAATCTATAACCCCGCAACTGCTTCATGGTCTCCGGCGGCTGACATGTTTACCGCCCGGGGCGGGCATACGGCGACCCTGCTTCAAGACGGCAGGGTGCTTGTGGCCGGAGGGTTTAATGGCGGGACCGGGCAGGGAAAAGCCATTACGGGCGCCGAGCTCTATGATGCTGCTACAGGCTTGTGGACGCAGGCTCCTGCGTTAAACCATAGCCGCTCAGGCCACACGGCAACGCTGCTTTCAGACGGCAGGGTGCTTGTGGCCGGGGGGTTTGAAAAAACCATTACCGGCCTTGCCAGCGCCGAAATATTTTCACCAGCCGGTGATTCATGGGCTGAAATTACACCCCTTAATAAGGCCCGGGCCGGCCATAGCGCAACACTGCTCGACAATGACCGGGTGCTCATGACGGGTGGGTACCACCGGCTGTTCCACCCCCATAACAGCGTTGAAATATTCAACCCTGAACCATGATTTTCTGAATAACCGTGCCGGGGTTTCTGCGACGCTGCGCCGCTCGCCTCCGGTTTTTATGCTACGCTTCAAATTCTATCTTTTCATCTTCCACGCCCCGGCCGCCGAAGGTTGCGCTGCTGATCTTCCAGAAATTTGAATCCCCGGGCTGCTGCAGCACCATCTCCAGCAGTTTGTCCCATGAGCCCGCGGGCATGCCCATATGCTTTTCACCGGCGCGCACGGTTCTGGTGAGCTCATCGGGATCGGTTATGTTCTCCAGCATGCCGTCGCAGATTACCGAGGTCCAGTTGGTTTTGCCGGGTGCTCCGAAGTCCTCGGGTATTGCAAAGACGGCAAAAGACACCTTTTTGTTCCTGTCGATAAACGCCATTTTTTTGCCTTTGCGGGATATGGTCAAATACATGGTCCCGGCATCATAAAAATACGCCAGCGGTATTCCGTAGGCAGCTTCCCCGTCTGCAAGCGATAAAACGCCGATTTTGTTCTTTTTTAAAAATGCTTCAATAGCTGCCTGTGAAAGATCCGGCACATTGCTCTTTGTTTTCATCGTGGTTCCTTCCCGGAATTCTTTGTTTTGCAGTCAACAACCACCCGCACTGCGTGCCCCTTGGATTCCCCTGAAAGGGGAATCCAAGGGGCACGCAGTGCCAAGTTGCCTTCTGCATCCACCTCCAAAGGAGGTGGATGCAGACAATAAAGGCACAATATTTAAACAATCGATGCATCATCTTTCATGACCGGCTTCATGCCCTGCATCTGCCGCATGCTGTTGAGGGCATCGGCGACAGGGCCGGGGAAGCGCTCCAGTTCCTGCTGCGTGAACACCTGCCTGCCGGCGGCGCACAGGCCCTCGGGATCAAAGACCTGCCTGAGCTTGCGGAAAAACAGGTGGGCATTGGGCCCGACCTCGGGAAAAAACGAGGTGATGGGCTCGATGCCGACGCCCAGGCCGTTTGCGCCGGGCCCGAACCTGCCGGCGATGTTCTGCGCAATCGTGGAGAGAATCAACGCATCGCCCCGCTGCACAAGCTCGGGCTTTGTCATGTCGGGGTAGACGTCGGTTTCGGTGAGCCAGTGCCTGCCCAGATGGTTTGACGAGTACAGAAAGGGCGTGTCGTCAATGCCGCCCCGGTCGGTAATATAGGTTTCGCCGAAGGTTTCGATGGATTTCCGCCACGACTCCCGGGTGGCGCGGGCAACGCTGTCTACCGGCCCTGCCAGCACATAGGATCCGCAGTACGCATGCCGGTTCATGCGAAAGCCCGTCACGTGGCGGATGCAGTCAAGGTTCCACGGCGCAAGGGCCGCGAGCACCTCGGGCTTATGGGCGGGGGAGAGAAAAATGCCTCCGGCCTCCCGGATAATGTCTCTGAAAACAGCTTCCTCCCAGGCGAGCTGCTGTTTGGACACGAACCCGCCGAGGATGATATAGCAGTTGTACGGCGGGAAAAAGTGGGCCCGTACCCGCTCGAGGGTCAGGTCCTGGGTCTGAGAGCAGTAATAGGCATTGTACACGCCGGTTGCATTCAGGCCCATGCCGATGCCTGCCTGACCGATGGCGCGCAGGGCGGAAAGCTCTGTTTCAAAGTCGGAGAACTCAGCCCAGAGAAGCTGTATGTTTTTCGGTGCAGGAGCTGTGTCATACCGGGCGTCTTCATAGGTAAGAATGCAGGGCCTGCCTGCCGGTGGCTCGGGAAGCGCTGCCTGGCCCGGCCAGGCATGCAGCTTCACGACAATTTCAGTGATAATGCCCGTGGTGCCGAGGCTTCCCCTGACCAGCGAAAAAAGATCCGGCCCCGGCCCGTACTCCCAGAAAACATCCATGCCGGCAACGGCATCGGAGCCCGTGACAAGGATATCGCCGGCCGGGGTCACCAGCGTGATGCTCACGATGTTGCGGGAAAGGCCGCCGTATTTATGGTCTGTCTGCCACACTCCCGCAATGGCGCTCTGGGAGGACAGCTTGCACAGGGTTGTGGCAAGGGGGCTGCCGCCGTTCCAGAGCCCCAGCTTCATGGCATCGGCCTGCACCTGCGCATAATCTGCATAGGCTTCAAGGCGGGCGGTCATGGTGTCGGTATCAATTGTCAGGACCCGGTTCATTCTGCTCAAGTGAATGCAGACCGTCGGCAGGGGCGTGGTGGGCCCGTTAAAGCCTATCTGCCCGTTGGTGAATGGTATGAAATGAACGTGAAACCGTTTGCATACCCGCACCACGGACTGCACCTCCCCAGTGCTGCCGGGCAGGACCACGCAGGCTGGAATATTGCTCGGGTCTTTAGCGTGTTTTTTAAGGGTGCCTGCCGAATCAATGGAAAATTTGCTGTAGCATTCCAGCACGGCCCGGTCGCGGGATATGTTGTCAGGCCCGACAATATTCTCCAGCGCCCGGTATATTTCGGGCGCAAGCTGTGCGGGCACGCATTTTTTCTTCTGCTCCATGCTGAAAACCTTTTCTGCAGATTGCCGGATACTGCCAGTCCGGATTATTCACCAGCATTTTACAATTTGCGCCGGGGAGTGCAGTGGCACGCAAGCAAATACAACAAAGACCAACAGGTTATGCCAACACGGCAGACCTGCAAAATTCAGGAGAAAGCGCCCCCGCGCTGACACAGTGTATTGCCCTCTCGGCTGTTCGGGGCTGCCTGGACAGAAAAATTTCAGGGCACTCGGGGCCTTCACAGCAGGAATTTCCCGTTGTTGTATTTGCAGGCGGGCCACTGCACTCCCCGACTGTAATTTGTGCTCATGAATAATCCGGGGTAAGAGTATAGGGAACACCCGCAAATAAATCAATATTTTAGCTGCTTCGTATATGTGAAGGGATGCTTCTGGTGGCAGCAGCAGTTGGGTTTTGATAAAAAAAATCAATCCCGAAAAAAACTGGCCTGTTGAAAAATAAAAAATTTCAAAGTATATAAATATGAGTGCCATGAAACAAAAATCAGGATTTTTTACAGCGCCACACAATAGAGGGGTCGGTTGTGTACAGACTAAAAATCCCCTCTAACTCCCCTTTGCAAAAGGGGAGGACTTTTTTGCTTCCCCCTTTGCAAAAGGGGGATTAAGGGGGATTTTGACCGGCCCCTTATTTCTGTGGAGCTCTACTAAGGGAAGCGAAGGTTTATTTTCATATTTTATCAAAGGAGACGAGATGAAAGAAGAATCAAACGAAATGTCATCGGAAAAAAACAACGCCCGGCGGGATTTTCTGAAGTATTCAAGTCTTTTGGGCAGCGTAGCGCTTCTTTCCAGCCCTGTATTAGCAATGGCTGCAGGAGAAGCAGGAGGCAAGCCCGAGGCAGCGCCGGCTAAACCGGAGGGACCGGGCAGCGGGGGTGCGGCGAACCCGGCAGTGCCCAGTTTCGAGCCTGCCGAGATAGGCAAGGCGGTAAATGTTCTTTTTAAGACCTATTCCAAAACCATACCGTATCAGCATAAGTTCAATGATGCGCTTATAAAATCCTGGCTTAACAGTGTTGATTTCGCGGTTAAAAAAGGCGAGCAAAAAGAGTTTATAGAACACTACATAGCTACGATGCAGCCAGTCCTCAAGATGCAAAAGAAGAAGGTGGACAGGTTGGGCAGGGAAGCAGCTCTTACGTGCATGTTTGAGGGAACAATGTGTTCTGTTCAGCTTTTTGAGGAAATAACAATAAAACCCAATGAGAGAAGTTTTCCCTGCCCGTATAAGGATATTCTGGAACTGTGCAGGTCTATTAAAATGTTCAGTATCGAGTGGAAAGATGTGTGCAATACCCTTTGTATACCCCTTTATACTGGGTTCGGAAAAGCGCTGGGAGTAGAAATCAAGATGACACCCGGGGAAATCTGCTCTGCAAGAATTGTATAGATGAAATAAAAAAAGTGTTAATAATTGATGGTCCCGTAAAAAGTCAAAAAAGTGGTCATTGCGAACGAAGTGAAGCAATCTCTGCGTGTGTAAGCACTTGAAAAACCGAGATTGCCGCGTCGCTCCGCTCCTCGCAATGACACCTGCTGGGACTTTTTTACGAAACCATCAATAATTGAGACCTGATTAAACGGTCTGCTTCCCGCAACCATTAAAATTGCATCCTGCAGTGAATTTCATGTTAACTATGTCTTACAGCTTTCCTGCACTGTTTTAAAACACGAAGTCATTGTGATACCGGCAATCAAACCTGCACAATTTTAAAGGAGAATACCGTATGAGACTCAAGGACAGAATAGCACTTGTTACCGGAGCGGCGGGAGACATCGGCTCTGCCACGGCAAAACGCTTTGCCGAAGAGGGCGCAACCGTTATTTTAAGCGATATTAATACTGACGGGTGCGCCAGGGTTCTGCAGGAGATAGTTGATAAAGGCGGCAGAAAAGGATCGATTATCCGCACCGATGTAACCAGGGAAGAAGACATCATAGCTACATTCAACATGATAGGCAAGGACTACGGGCGTCTTGATATCCTGGCTGAGATTGCGGGTGGCGACTTTGAAAACGATGCTGCCCTTGAAGAAATCAGCTATGATAAAATGAGCTATAATATCGATGTAAATTTGAAGGCGACCATTTTATGCTGCCGTGAAGCGGCCAAGATCATGATGAAGCAGCAGTACGGAAAAATCATAAACATGAGCTCTCTGGTGTACCGGGGCAGCCCAATGCAGTTTACCTATTCCGCAGCCAAGGGGGGTGTTTTCACCTTTACCCGCAGTGCGGCCCTTGCGCTGGGCATGTATAACATCACCGTAAATGCCCTGGCCCCTGCTCTTATCGAGGTCGGGATAATCAAAAATACCCTGGGGCCGGAAATGTGGGAAGCGCTGCGGGATGACTGCGCGTCGCGCTACCCTCTGGGCCGGGTGGGCCAGCCCCTGGATGTCGCCAACTGCGCACTGTTTCTAGCCTCTGATGAATCAGCATTTATAACCGGCCAGATTTTTGAAATCTCCGGCGGGGCGCGGCTTTAGTTATAACGGCCTGCAGCAGCTGCAGGCCGTTATTAAGTTTGGTTTTCGCGGACCTAATGCAACCCCGGCGGCAATCGGCTGGCATGCCTGCTGCAGGTATAAACATTCTGGACAGGGAGGACGCGCATGAAGGAAACAATGAGAAACCAAAAACCGCTAATCGCAGCACTTGCTCTGGCGTGTGCTGTGCTGCTTTTTGCCGGCGGTTGCACCACGACTGCCGGCAGCAGCAGCGCCGCATCCATAAAAATAGCTGAAAGTGAGCGCTCCATTGATGCGGCGCGACATGACTGTGTTCAAAACCCATCCGACTTGAGAAATGCCGAGCTCAAGCTGACGCAGGCCAGAGCAGCAAAGGAAGCACAGGATTATGTCACTGCAGCCTGGCGGGCGGAGGAGGCGACTGCAGATGCTGATTATGCCCGCACAAAGGCCGCTCTTGATCAGGCGGAGCAGTATGCCGAGCAGCTCCAAAAGTCAAATACGAGACTGAAAACAGGTCTCGGCAACCCCAATAGTTATTGAGGGAGGAGCCACCATGACCGTCAAAATGCACACCCTGTCCGGCTATGGACTCATACTGGCGCTGGCATTTGCTTTTTCAGGCTGCGCAGCATCACAGCAGGAACTAATGGCGCGGGATCATCTGGCAAGCGCCCGGACTGCCTATAACCAGGCGAAAGCCGATCCCACGGTGGAGGCCAATGCAGCGATGCCGCTTAGGGATGCCGGAACGACCCTTGAAGCCGCTGAGCAGTCCCGGGATTTTAATGAAATGGAACACTTGGCCTACCTGGTTGAAAGAGAAACTCAAATCGCTACTGCCATGGCGAGAATAAAAGTAGCCAGACAAAAAAGCGGAAAACTTCGCCGCGACAACGATCAGATGATCGAGCAATTAAAAGCACGCGCACAACAAGCAGTAGACCCTGAAGCGTCAAAGCAAGAGGACCGTGCAGCAGCGGAAGAAGAGCGGCGGCAAAACACGCTGCAACATGATTGATCCATTGTTTGCCGGCCCTGCTGCTTCCAGATCAGGGCCGGATCCCCCTGTATTACCAGTGCAACCCATACCAAATATGCAGAAAAAAACCAGCGGATAAATCATATGGGGGCGCTGAGCTTTCCTGTTGACGCTGCTGCGTGCTTGCTTTATGAGTTATAGACAAAAACAGCAGAGATGAAGCGTCTTCGTGAAAGCAACCGCCTATATTACTGCAGGGGGCAGCAGCAGCAGGTTTAAGGAAGACAAGTCCCTGTTCCTATACCGTGGCAAGCCATTAATTCAGCATGTCTATGACGTTTTGAGTATAATTTTCCCGTGTGTCCGTGTAATCGCTGATGACGGCACCAAGTACTCCTTTCTCAAAACCGAAGTCATTCCTGATCTTGTCAAGGGATTCGGACCAATGGGAGGTTTGTACACCGCCCTTGCGCATGCTGAAGCAAAGCGAATCTTTTTGTGCGGCTGCGACATGCCCAATATTTCCGAAGGTCTTGTCAGGTACATGGTGGCGCTGTCTTCTGACTATGACGTGGTCGTGCCGGTTGTGCCCAAGGGCTATGATCCGCTGCATGCCGTGTATTCAAAGGGGTGCCTGCCGTTTGTACAAGACAGCATCGCATCCGGCACGAAAAAAATCACCGCATTTTATCCTCGGGTGAGAGTCAGGGAAGTGACCGTGCAAGAGATGCAGCAATTTGGCAGCTGGGAAGAGATGCTCTTCAATATCAACTACCAGCACGAGGCCGGTGCACCCCGCTAGCCAGGAGTATTCCAGGCATTTTTTTATTTTTGCAGAAGCGCCAAACATGCTATGACATAAATAGGTGCATAGTAGGTCATCAAAAAAGGAGGCGCGAACTTATGGAAAGCGGCATTAGCATCAAGCATATCGATCAGGCGGTCGGGAAATATGAACTGGCAATTAAAAATCGGCCACGGCATGCTGTAAAAGCGTCAAATAAACTTATTACGATTTCACGGCAGCTCGGCGCTGGCGGCCGCGACATAGCCGAAATACTCGGGCAAAAGCTCGGCTGCCTGGTCTGGGGCCGGGAGATACTGGACGTGCTCGCGAGCCAGTCCGGAGGAAATTATCAAGCCCGCATGTTTAAATCGCTGGATGAAAACACCCAGGGCGCCATTGACGAACTGGTGTGCGATTTTTTCGGCCAGGTCGGCCGGCACGCCTATCATTTTTTGCTGCCCAAGGCAATTTTTACCATTGCCCAGAGCGATGCTGTTTTTCTGGGCCGCGGCGCCAATCTGATGCTGCCACAGGCGTTTCATGTGCGCATCACGGCATCTATGGAAAACCGGATAAAAACCCTGATGGCCCGCGAAAAGCTCAGCCGGGAGGCGGCCCGGGAACTGATCCGGGAATCCGATCATCAGCGGGATGCCTTTATAAAAGAATTCGCCCACACGATACAAGCAAAGCATTACCGCAATGAATTTGATCTGATCATCAACACGGACAGGATCGCGGTCGAAGCGGCGGCCTCAATCATACTCCGCAGCTTTGAGCTTTTCCAGACAAGCCATGGATAAGAACTTGTCGCTGTTCCGGGCAGAGACCCATACAGTAAAAAAAAAGAAAGGGCTGCTATGAAAATGAAAAAGCACATTATTATGGGGGTAAAAATCAATAACCGGCTCAAACATGCTCCCGAAGTGCAGAAGCTGCTGAGCGAATACGGCTGCAACATTAAAACCCGGCTGGGCCTTCATGAAGTGGATGAAACCTCGTGCTCAACCGGCGGCCTGCTGCTACTGGAACTTTTTGGCGAGGACCGGATCTGTCTTGAGCTTGCCGCTAAGCTTGAAAAAATCGAAGAAATCGAAGTGCAGAAAATGATCTTTACCCGGTGATGCCCTGCCGGGGGCTGGACGGGCGGATTCATTTTTTCTACACTGAATCGAACAGTTCGAAAATGCAAAAGGGCGGGCCCGCTGCTGCGAGTCCGCCCTTGATGCTTTGGCTTTGTGATTTCAGCTGCCGTTTAGCTGCTTTTAGCGGCTGCCAGCCGCAAAACCGAATACACGGCGCGCACTGCTCATAAATCCATTTTTTGATTTGCTTTCAGGGCGCACTGCCGGCCGGGAGAACTCTTTTTTCTCCGAGCGCTGCGAGGGCTCCTGCTTCTGTGCGCGGTAGGCAGGCTTCTGCCCCGACCTTGAGGGCCGTTGCGCAGCCGGCTGCTGTGCTCTGCGCTCGGAAGTTCTCTCTCCCGGCCTTGCCGTGCGGTGCGCTGGCGGCTGCTGGCGGGGTGTGCGGCTTGCCGGCGGCAGCATATGCGCATAGGCTACGGTGGCAGTAGTCTCGGTTTTCTGAAGCTGCAGTTTTGCCCCCAGGGACCGCTCAAGGCAACGGATCAGATCCTTGTCATCGCTGGTCACAAAGCTGCAGGATCGGCCGCTCTTTTCAGCGCGGCCCGTGCGGCCGACGCGGTGCGTATAGGCCTCGGGCGTATCGGGCATGTCGTAATTAATGACATGGGAAATATCGGCCACATCAATGCCGCGGGCGGCTATGTCGGTTGCCACCAGCACCCGGTAATCGCCGCGGCGAAAGCCGTCAAGGGCCTTCTGCCGCTTCACCTGCGACAGGTTGCCGTGCAGCGAGGTTGCCTCGAAGCCTGTTTTCTCAAGCTGCAGGGCCAGTGACTTTGCCCGGTGCTTGGTGCGCGTGAATACGAGGACGGACGAGGCGGCGCTGTCGCTCAGGATGTTTTTCAGCAGCGTTGTTTTCCCCTCGGACTCGACAGCATAAAATGCCTGCGTTACGGTTTCCGCCGGAGCGGCATGGCCGATCTGCACGGTAACGGGTTCGCGCAGGATCTCGCGGGCCAGTGTTTGAATCTCCTTGGGCATGGTGGCTGAAAACAGCAGTGTCTGCCGGTCTTTGGGGAGGCGCTTAATGATTTTTCTGATATCGGGCAGAAACCCCATGTCGAACATCTGGTCAGCCTCGTCAAGCACCAGCACCTCGACGGTTGAAAGGTCGATGGTGCCCCGGTTCACGTGGTCGAGCAGGCGGCCCGGGCATGCTGCAACGATATCAACGCCCGTGCGCAGCTTTTGAATCTGGGGCTGAATGCTCACGCCCCCGTAAATGCTCATGCCGCGGTGCCGCGTATGGCGCCCCAGGTCGCGCACCACCTGATTGGTCTGCTCGGTGAGCTCGCGCGTGGGGGCGATGATAAGTGCCCGCACATTGCCGTGCTGGCGGTTGATCATGCGCTGCAGTATGGGCAGCACAAAGGCCGCTGTTTTGCCGGTGCCGGTCTGGGCCGTGCCCATGACATCGCGGCCTTCAAGAACGGGCGGCATGGCCTGCTGCTGAATGGGTGTGGGCACGCTGTAGCCAAGGGCCTTGATGCCCGTCATGATTTTTTCATCAAAATTGAATGTGTCAAAATGCATAGTGTGTTTTTCTCTCTTCAAATTAAACTGATGGTGCTTTTTAATGTGCCATGCGCGCATGGCAGTCTCGTGTGTTGCTGTACTCTCTCTGGTTTTACCTTGCCTGCGGTTTGCTCCCTGCGATGTCGGATTAATGTACGGGGACGCTGAATAGAAAAAAAGCCCAAAGGACCTTTGAAATCCTGCGGGCTTTTATTGTGCAAAAGATACTGGATTTTCGATCAACGTCTGGTGGTTGTTACTAAGTGAGGATTACTGTAACCGGAATCACAGCATATGTCAAACAATAAAATGATTTTATTTATTTTTTTATAAAAACCGGCTTAAATCTTAAATCGGGACAGTTGTAAATTATGAGATGGTGCCCATTTATAGAATGTTGAGGATTGAGGTCTGCCCCCTACTCAGCCGGGGAAGAAGCAGGGGTGGGCGGATTCAATCGCTGGTTCGCGTTCTCCTGCCTGGCCCCTGGGGTGAACCCGCGCTGCCGCGGCACAAAAAAGAGAAAGTAACTCTCAAATGGGGTCAAGGATCCTTGCAGGGAGGCCAGCAATTCAATTTTGTTCAGCCGCATAAATTCCTCGGAAAAAAGATGGTCGAGAGAGATCACCATTTCCGCACCCTTTGCCTCCTCGGTCGCCCGCCGTAAAAATTCCTCGTCGCTGATATCCTCCCGCTGCGTGTCAAAGCGGGTAAAACTGCCGTAGCGCCGCGCATTTGGATAATACAGGGAACGATCCAAATATCCGGCCAGCGGCGCTCCCGCCCAATCCGCGCCGACCGCAATAAACTTATCCTGGAGGTGGTGTTCGATAATGAACTCGGCCGCCTGTTTTCCACACGAAAAAGGGTTATAATAATCTTCTCTGACCGCCCACAGGCCGGTGACCGCTTGAGTCGCCAGCATTGCGCCAAGCACAATTTCCGCACCACGCTCCATCCAAAGGGAAGAACGGCCACTGCCGGAAGCGCTACCGGCCTTTTTCATCCATAGCGCAAACAGGAATGTGAAGAACAGAAATCCTATGTGCCGGATAAAGCCCAGATACTTGAAATAAAAAAAAGCAAGCAGCCCGAGCGTTCCCACAAGGTAGAAAAGCAGCGCGGATATATGGCGCCTGAGAAAAAAAACCATGCCGCCAAAAATAGCGGCCAATGAGGCGTACACCAGATAATTATCGGACGACCAGACCGGCATGCACCACGGCGGAATCCAGAAGTAGCCATCTGGCCGGGGCAGGGGAAAGTATGCCCACCAAAACGCAAACAAAACTTTCGCCAGACTTTCAGCATCCCACGCGAAGTTCCATCCGTAGCCGTTGACGGGGAGGGCGTCGGGACGGGGAAACATGGAATAGGCGGCCAGACCAACGCCGATTGCAAAGGCCAGCCAGGGCAGCAAGCGAAATGGCGCCGCTGCGGCTTCCTGCTTCTGTGCACCCCGCAGGGATGGCAAAAGCCAGCTTCCCAAAAAAGCAGCTGCCATCGCCACTGCAACGATCAGGCAGTGGATGCTGGTGAACGCCGCCATCAACAGCGAGAGCGCAAAGGGCCAGGGCCGCTCCCGCGCCGAGGGATACAGAATGCAGGCAACAGACAAAAGCAGTATACCGGGCAGATATATCCTGCAGACGATGCCGTACTCAAACAGCAGATAATAATTGCAGACAAAAAGGATTTTCAAAATGCGGCTGAAGGGCGCATAATAGCAGAAAAGGAAAACCGTGACTGCCGCAAGGACCATGGTCAGGAGCTGCATCGCTTCGGGTTGATGGGTCACAAGAGTCACCGTGCGCAACAGCAGGTACCAGACCGGAGGATGCCCCTCGTAGTGCTCCTGTTCGAGCATGGCAGAAAGGTCCGGCGTATCCCGGGCGATGAGCCACGCCTGCATCTCGTCCCGCCAGCATTCGTGATGGCTCGCGCCGATCCCGTTGATGACCACAAAAAGCAGGGTGAGCAGCGCCGGGAACAAAAGCCGGCTGGCGAAGTCAGGAGAATCGTTTTTTCCGCAAAAGAAAAGTTTCATGGTTAATTAATTACTATTAGGAACTCGCTTTGGAATGGCAGAATATAGAATGAAGGTAATTGTGTGTCAAGATTAATGTCGGCGCAAGATGCTGGCAGGAAAGTCCAGGCAAAAATAAGCGGCGTGATTAAACATCTTGCGGTGCGCCGGGCGGCTCGATATGAGGTGTTATGTCACCCCGAACCCCGGCACAAAAGAAACCCCGCAATCAATACAGTATGCAGGTTTTTTTGTTTTTTGACTTATCTAAAGGCGCTTAGCAACGCGCCTATACGGCTACGGCCTTCCCGATCTCGGCCACATCGCGCCGCGACCTTCTGCCCTGCGGCTTTCATTGTCTGCCGTCTTCAGCCGGGTGCATATATTTACATTACGCGGCGGCCGTGCTAGTACTATGGTTACGATCTGAAATGGATTTTCAAAAGGAGGGGTTGAATGCACATGGCAGACGCGCTTATCTCGCCGGCTGTCGGGGCCACCATGTGGGCTGCCTCAGGCGGACTGATTGCCTATTGCTCAAAAAAAGTGCGCGACGGGCTTGACGACCGCAAGGTGCCGCTTATGGGCGTACTCGGGGCTTTTGTGTTTGCAGCGCAGATGATCAATTTCAGCATTCCCGGCACCGGCTCCAGCGGCCATATAGGCGGCGGGCTGCTGCTCGCCATACTTCTGGGGCCCCATGCCGCCTTTCTCGCCATCGCTTCGGTGCTGATCGTGCAGGCCTTGTTTTTTGCCGACGGAGGACTACTGGCCCTTGGCTGCAATATGTTTAATATGGGGTTCTTTTCCTGCTTTATTGCCTATCCGTTTATTTATACAACAATAGCCGGCCGCCGCTGCGGCAGCTTGCGCCGCAGCATAGGGGCGATCCTTGCAGCTGTTGCCGGGCTGCAGCTTGGGGCCTTCAGCGTCGTGCTCGAGACATTTTTTTCCGGTATTTCATCCCTGCCTTTCTCGACATTTATCATGTTTATGCTGCCCGTGCATCTTGCCATCGGAGCGGTTGAGGGCGCGGCAACCGCCGGCGTGATTTATTTTATTGTTAAAGCACGGCCCGATATCCTTGACGGCGTGACGGAGAACGCGGCATCGCTGCGGAATGTGGCAGTGGGCGTCTGTAGCGCCGCTCTCCTTATCGGTGGATTTTTTTCATGGTTTGCCTCTGAAAATCCGGATGGCCTTGAGTGGTCAATCGCCCGCAGTACGGGCAGACAAGAGCTACCGACGCAGGAAACCGCAGCGCATACATTCATGGAGCGGCTCCAGCAGAAAATCGCGCTGCTGCCGGACTATGCTTTTAAAAAGGCAGAAGATGCGCCCGCTGGGCAGGCACGGGAATCTGCTCCGGCAAAGGCTGAAACCTCCGTGGCTGGCATTCTCGGCGGCATGCTGACTCTCGGGGCGGTGCTGCTGACGGGTGTGCTGCTGCGCTGCCGGCGCGGCGGCAAAACCTGAAGCGACCGCCCTAGCGAAGTAGAAGGATGGGTGCAACTCACCATTTGTGCTGACCGGGGAAAGACAGTTTTTAGTGATTTGAAACCGCTTCTATAATTTCACACAGAGCACTTTTATATAATGGCAAACGACAGCCAGCTGTTCAATCTTAACTATCTTGACGTCCTTTCGCGTCAGGACACGCCCCTGCACCGCCTTGATCCGCGGGCAAAAGTGCTGACGGTTTTTATCTTCATATGCGCTGTCGTGTCCTTCGGCAGATATGAGGTGTCGGCGCTGCTGCCGTTTTTTCTGTTTCCGGCCGCCATGATCGGCCTAGGGAATCTGCCGGTCAGCTATCTTGCGCGCAAGCTTCTGGTCATACTGCCCTTTGCCCTGCTCATCGGCATTGCCAACCCCCTGTTTGACCGCGAGGTGCTCGTGCGTATCGGCCCTGTCGGGATTTCCGGGGGCTGGGTTTCCTGCTGCTCCATACTGCTGCGATTTGCGCTCACGGCCCTTGTTGCGCTTATTCTTATTGCCGTCACGGGCTTTATGGGCGTATGCGCCGTGCTTGAGCGCCTGGGGCTGCCGCGCGTGTTCACCGTGCAGCTGCTGTTTATCCACCGGTATCTGTTCGTGCTGACCGACGAGGCGGGCCGCATGTCGCGGGCCCGGGCCCTGCGCTCTTTCGGCAGCCGGGGCATGCGGCTTACAACATTCTGCCCCCTGGTGGGCCATCTGCTGCTTCGCACCATCGACCGGGCGCAGCGGATATATCTTGCCATGGTGTCGCGGGGGTTTACCGGAAGCTTTCCCGTGCGCGGCAGGCTCTGCTTTGGCAGCCGGGAGGCCGCATTCACCTTGGGCTGGACCGCGGCATTTATTGTACTGCGCCTGGTGAATGTGCCCCAGGAACTGGGGCGCGCTCTTGAGGGACTTGTGAGATGAGCCATCATATTATTGAAGTTACGGAGCTGCGCTACAGCTACCCCGACGGCACGCAGGCTTTACAGGGCGTGTCGTTTCGGGCTGTGCACGGCGAGTCGGTTGCGATCGTGGGAGCGAACGGGGCGGGCAAATCGACGCTGCTTTTGCACCTGAACGGCTATCTCCTGCCGTCCGAGGGCAAAATACGCATCGGCGATCTGCCCCTCACCAGGGGCACGCTGCTGGAAATACGGCGCACGGTCGGGATGGTTTTTCAGGACCCCGATGACCAGCTCTTTATGCCCACGGTTTATGATGATGTGGCTTTCGGCCCCATCAACCTGGGACTTCCGCCTGACGAGGTTGAAATGCGGGTAACAAAAGCCCTGGGCTTGGTGGAAGTGCCGCACCTGAAGAACAAGCCGCCCTACCGGCTGTCGGGAGGCGAAAAGCGGCGCGTGGCCATCGCGACGGTCCTCTCCATGTCGCCCGATATACTGGTCCTTGACGAGCCCACAACCGGCCTTGATCCGCTTGCCCGGCGGCAACTCATCGGGCTTCTAAAAAATTTCCGTCACACAAAAATCATCGCAAGCCATGATCTTGACATGGTTGCCGACCTGTGCGAGCGCACCATCGTGCTGCATGAGGGCGCTGTCCGGGCCGATGGCCCCACAGCCGAAATTTTCCGCAACGACGCACTGCTTGCGGCCTGCCGGCTTGAAAAGCCCCTCTCCATGCAGGGCTGCCCTGTCTGCGGTAAGGACAGAACATGAAACGAATAACCGACAGATAGCTCATAAAAAATTGGCGGGAGAGGAGGCCTGCCACTTTACAATTGGCACAGGCTAAAGATTTTTCACCCTGCGGGTTTGAAATGACAGCGCCGTAAAAACAGGGTTTTCGTTTAGCTCTAAGTACTGCTGTGCTGCTGTATGAAAAGCTCTATTAACTTGCGATGGGACTCAAATGCCACGGGGGGAAGCCGGTCAAAGGCAAAATACCCGAGCTCCTGCATGTCATCGCCTGCTGTGGGCTCTCCGCGGACTTCCGCGACACGATAGCCGAAAATAATGACCCCGCCGTAATAGATGCTTTGCTGGTAAAAGCAGCCCAGAAAAATACCGCTGTCAGCTTCAAGCCCGGTTTCCTCGTGCAATTCACGAAGAGCAGCTTCTTCCATGGATTCGTTTAATTCGACAAACCCGCCCGGCAGGCACCACTGCCCGAGAGCAGGCTCCACAGAGCGTTTCCCCAGCAGCAGCTCCCCCCGGTCATTTACCACAAGCGCCGTTGCCGCCGGCAGGGGATTTTGATAGTATATCTCCCCGCACTCCCGGCAGACCAGCCTGCTGCGGCCTTCAATGTCGCGGGTTTCAAAGCGCCCGGCACAGTACGGGCAGTAGGTAAATTCTTTGCGGGGCATGGTTGTTGGCCGTTGGTTGTTGGTTGTAAATAGTAAATCGTGACAGGTAACGAGTAGCAGGCAAGGAGCCGGGAGCAAGGGGAATCACTTTGAACCATGAACCATTTTGCTCCGGCCTCGTCACTATTTACTATTCACGATTCACGAATTTTTCACAGCTCTTTCCTGATATATTCGACGGCATTGCGGAACAGCGCTACCCCCATGCCTTCTTCGGGGAGCTTTTCGCGCGTCCAGCGCGGATGATTGGTATAGTGCAGATATGCTTCGGCATGGGGCATCATGCCGAAAATTCTCCCCGTGCGGTCGCAAATGCCCGCAATGGCCTCAATCGAGCCATTGGGGTTGAGCGGGTACTCCATGGCAGGACCGGCATAATCGGGGGTGCAGTACTGCACGGCGATCAGATTATCTTTTTTAAGCGCTTCAAGGACGGCGTTGTCCCGCACAACAAATTTACCCTCGCCATGGCGCACGGGAAGATAGAGTTTGTCCAGCCCCCGGGTGAACACACAGGGCGAGTTCGTGTTTACCTGCAAGTTGACCCACCGGTCCTCGAATTTGCCTGAATCATTGAAGGTCAGCGTTGTTTCCTGGCTGTGGTCGCCGGCCAGCGAGGGGATGAGCCCGAGCTTGGCCAGCAGCTGAAACCCGTTGCAGATCCCGAGTATCAGCTTGCCCGCGGCGATAAAATCACAAATTTCCTCATAAATACTGTGCCCCTGCGGCGTGCGGGCATACCGCAGGCGCGAGGCATTGGCCTTGGCCGAGCCCAGATCATCGCCGTCAAGAAACCCGCCCGGGAGGTTCAGGAAATGATACTCGCCAAGCTTTTTCTCTCCGTTTAGCAATTTGTAGATATGAAGTACTTCAACTTCATCGGCGCCGCCGAGCCTGCAGGCATGCGCCATTTCGGTTTCGCAATTAGTGCCGTTGCCGGTCACGACCAGCGCTTTAACTTTTTTTACCGCCATAGTTTCCCTTTAACCAAATTTTTGAAAAGGCAATAAATGCAGGCTGTTCAAAAATGCTCAGATGCAAGGCGCGCGACGTCATGTGAAGCGAGGCGTACTTTTGCGTACGCCGAAGTGTTGCATGACGAGCGCAACGCAGCAGATGGGCGTTTTTCAACAGCCCGCTACATCCACTGAAGTGTTTTCTGCCATGCCTGTTTCAGCGCGGCAATATCGGCGTCTATCACCTTGTGCCCCGCTATCCCGGTAATTTCAAATCTCGTGTCAGGCCGGACCGTGCCGATTCGGGCGCAGACAGAATCCTTACAACATGCCTCGAATGCAGGTGCCGCCGAAGGGGCAATGGTCACCACAAATCTGCTTTGGGATTCTGAAAAGAGCAGAAAATCGCTGCGGGAGATGCCTTCCTGTGGCACGAGCCGGCTATCGATATCCAGACCCAGTCCCCCGGCAAAGGCGGATTCGGCAAGAGCGACCGCCAGGCCGCCGTCAGAGCAGTCATGGCATGACCGGATCAGCCCCTGCGCGATGGCGCTCTCAAGGGCCCGGTAAAGCTCGAGTGCCCGCAGTGCGTCGACTTTCGGCACGCTCGCGCCGATTGCTCCGTGCAGGGCAAAATACTCAGAGGCGCCCAGCTCGTTTCTGGTGGTTCCCAGCACGTATACCAGATCGCCCGGACTTTTCACATCCATGGTCACGGCCCGGCGCACATCGTCAATGCGGCCTATAATTGAAAAAAGAAGCGTCGGGGGTATGGCGATGCGCAGATCGCCGATCACATAATCGTTTTTCATGCTGTCTTTGCCGGAAATGCAGGGAATAGTGTACGCGGTGGAATAATCGTACAGCGCCCGGTTCGCCCGCACGAGCTGCGCCAGCTTATAGCGGCCGTCCGGGTTGCGCTCTGTTGCTATGGGGTCGCACCAGCAGAAATTGTCAAGGCCCGCGATGCCCTCAAGGCTGCCGCCGACGCACAGAAAATTGCGCAGCGCTTCATCTATGGCGCAGGCCGTCATATGATAGGTGTCGATATCGGAGTACCGCGGGCAGATGCCGTGGCTCACCACAACCCCGCGCATGCTGTCAAGCACGGGCCGTATCACCGCGGCATCGCTGGGGCCGTCATTGACAATGCCGGTGAGGGGCTTCACGACGCTGCCGCCCTGCACCTCATGATCATACTGCCGCACAACCATTTCCTTGCTGCAGATATTGAGCCTGCCGAGAAGCTCGGTGAGGCTTCCCGTAAGATCGGCGGGCTCGGAAAATCCGGGCTCGGGGTGCTGCGGCGGGTTCCAGGCCGCCTCAAGCCGCATGGGCGGCAGCCCCTCATGCAGAAATTCCATGTCAAGGCAGGTGACGGTCCGGTCTCCGTGTCGTACGAGAAACAGCCCGCTGTCGGTGAAGGTCCCCATGGCCACGGCCTCAACATCCATAACAGCCGCAAGTTTCAAAAACCCATCGACTTTGTCCGGCGCCACAGCGAAGGTCATGCGCTCCTGGGATTCCGAAACCAGTATTTCCCAGGGCTGCAGGCCGCTGTATTTCAGGGGCGCGCGGCTCAGGTCAAGATCGCAGCCTCCGCTGAACTGGGCCATTTCCCCGACCGAAGACGACAGGCCGCCTGCGCCGTTATCGGTTATGCAGCGGTACATGCCCCGGTCGCGAGCTTCAAGAATAAAATCATACATGCGCTTTTGCGTGATCGGATCGCCGATCTGCACCGCCGTAACCGGCGAGCCTTCATGCAGCTCCTCTGAGGAGAAGGTCGCGCCGTGAATGCCGTCTTTCCCGATGCGGCCGCCGGCCATAATGATTACGTCGCCGGGATTGACGAGCTTGACGTCGCTTGCCTGCCCGAGAATTTCCCGGGGCATGATGCCGCCCGTACCGCAGTACACCAGGGGCTTGCCGAGAAAGCGTTCATCAAAAACCAGACTCCCGTTAACCGTCGGGATGCCGCTTTTATTGCCGCCGTGCTCAACGCCCTCCCGCACGCCTTCAAGAACGCGCCGCGGGTGCAGGATGCGCGGGGGCAGTTCCTTTCCATGAAAGGGCGAGGCAAAGCAGAACACATCGGTATTAAAGATCAGCCTCGCCGCCATGCCCGTGCCGATGGTGTCGCGGTTCACGCCGACGATGCCCGTGAGCGCGCCGCCATAGGGGTCCAGGGCCGACGGGCTGTTATGGGTTTCAACTTTAAATACCAGATTATACGTGTCATCCCAGGTAATGACGCCGGCATTGTCCTTAAAGACCGAGACGCACCAGTCCTTATCCCCGAGCCGGTCACGGATGGCCTGGGTCGAACCTTTAATGCAGGTTGAAAAAAGGCTGCGGATCGTTTCATGCGCGCCGTTTTCATCGGTATAGTCGATACGGGCATTAAATATTTTATGCTTGCAGTGCTCGCTCCAGGTCTGGCCGAGGGCTTCGATTTCGGCATCGGTTGCCTGGCTGCCCAGGCCGAATTTTCTGCGGGCCGCCTGCACGCCGGGCCGGGAGAAATAGTCTTTTATCGTGCGCATTTCATCAAGGGAGAGGGCCAGAAGCCGTTCGCGGGAGAGCTGCAAGAGCGCCTCATCAGAAATTTCGATATCGACGGGCTCTATGACAACCTTTTCGCCGCCGGTCACACGCGGCACCGGCAGCTTGATCCCGCCCGCCTGTTCAAATTCCTCCCGCGAGGCGATCGCGTGCCGCTGGATAAGAGCATTGGCAAGAACCTCGGTAACGATCCGCTCCACATCCTGCCGGCTGAGCTGCCCCCTGAACAGATACTGCCGGGAGGTATACACCTTCTCGCCTTCCGCCGGATTTCCGCCAAGGCACAGCGCTGCGGCTTCACGGGCCGTACGTCCGGCATTGTCCGTTACGCCAGGCTTGTAGCCGATTTCGGCGATCCAGTCGAAATCACGGGCCAGGGGACTGTTTATCGAGTACAGCTGCGTTACCGCATCACTGTAGGCCGCGGCTGCAAGCAGCCTGAGCTCATCGGCCGAGACCGGCAGGTCGACGGTGTAGATGTCAATGGTTGCGACCTCATGAACCTCAAGGCCCAGCTCTTCCCTGATACGCATGCGCACTTTGCATCCGTGCGCATCCCGTACTTCAGGCCTGAATCCAACTTCAATTCGCGCAGTCATTACTCACCTGGTACAATCAACAATTCCGTTAAGAAAAAGCTGTTGCCGCGGTTCTCACCGCGCAGCAGCCTGTGAAATTACCTTTTGATAAAATGGAAAAAAACGGTACTGGCTGAAAAAGGTTCCCCGCAGTGCGGGCCTCCTGCAACCTACTCCTCCTGATCTTCCTCAAGGGCCTGCCGTACGTTGTCAGGTATCTCTATCGGGGGCGTTCTCCCCGGCCTGCCTTCCTGTTCATTGCGCTTGACCACAGGTGGCTTGGCCACATCAGGAATCTCGGTAGGGCCTGCGGTGTTTTTCGGCGGTCTTTGCGAAACTTTCCTTTTTGCGGTGCCCTCCGGTTTCGCGGGCTCGGCCGCAGTTTTGGGCGGCTCCGGCTTGCGCTCGGTTTTTTCCGCAAGACGTTCTTTTTTATCGTCATTGATAAAAATCACATACATCAGATTTTCCGCTTCGTCGAGGAGCGTCACTTTTTTTTCTTCGATTTCTTTTATCAGATACCCCTGTACATAGTCTCCTTTGGTGTAGGGCTGAAATCCGTTCTGCGGGGTGGTGTCTTTTTTTGTCCGCAAAACCGCATACCTGCCCCGGCCGCTGATGATCGTGCCCAGCAGGACCATATCATTTAATTGTTTTTTGGCCATCTGCGCAGCGCCTTTACCTGCGTTCAGCTCTGATATCCATTTTTTGCGCTCAGGACTGAAAAGATTTTTATCTATTATGAGGGCAAACGCTTCTATTGAGCTGTTATCGGACTTTACTGCTGCCGCGGACTTTGGCCGCGTGCCCGGGGCCGGTGGCGCAGCATCATCCGGGTCGATATCAGGTTCGTCTGAATCTGCTGCATCCGCATCTGCCGGCGCCTGGTTTTCCAACATGCGCGGGTGCCGTGCTTTTTTTGGCGGCTCTGTTTTAGGTAACATTCCTGATGGAGGCGACATCCTTGGCGGCTGCCCTGTTTTAGGCAACACTCCCGGTGAAGGCTGCAGGTCGTTTTTATTAATTGGTTCGGTTTTTGCCGCAACCTGCCCGCTGTTTGCACACAGAAAAACCACGGAGAGGCACAGCAGCATATAAACCATGAGCCCGAAAGCTGCTGCGCGCAGCAGCTTTCGGGCCGCAGTGGATGCCAGTCGTTTTAAATAATCCATGAATAAACCTGTGCGGATTAAAAATTAGTACTTTCTAATATGAATAATAATCTTAACACAGTCGCTTGCCTGTGCTCAACAAATAAAAGACAGCGCTTTGACCTGCGGACAAGCTGCAGGGCTGTTGCGGCCCGGGGGTATGCATATAAAATCAACCAAATTACAATTCTATAATTCTGATTATACAGCAAACTTTTTTTTGCTGCACGGTATAAATCTGTTTTTTTAGTTTCTTGACACATAAAAAGCACTATGTTACTAGTCTCTATAGATTTCGATACCATCCGGAAATCATTCTTCCCGCTCTACAGCCCCTCAGGTCAGACACAAGGGGTAACTTTGCCATTTTAACAACCGGAGTTTTTTTGCATGCGAGAAATTGTATTTGCAAGCGCTGTACGCACGCCCATCGGCGATTTTAACGGTATGCTGCGCGATATATCGGCTGTTGAGCTCGGGGCTGTTGTGATCGCCGAAGCCATCAGGCGGGCGGGCCTTCAGGCTAGTGATGTTGATGAAGTCATCATGGGCAATGTGCTTCCGGCGGGCCTCGGGCAGAACCCTGCCCGCCAGGCCATGCTGAAGGCCGGCGTGCCGGTGGATGCCGGCGCCATAACGGTCAACAAAGTATGCGGCTCGGGACTGAAGGCCGTTATGCTCGCCGCACAAGCGATCGCCTGCGGTGACGCTGATATTATTGTCGCCGGGGGCATGGAGAACATGAACCAGGCCCCCTATTATCTAGAGAAAGCGCGTTTCGGCTACCGCATGGGCACTGCCCCGATAATCGACGGCATGATCCGTGACGGCATCTGGGATGTGGTAAGTGATTTTCACATGGGCGCCGCAGCAGAAATATCGACGCGCAAATTCGGCATTACCCGTGAGGAGATGGACAGGTTTGCCTGTCTGTCGATCGAGCGGGCGCTGGCAAGCATCAAAGACGGGCGTTTTGCCGAGGAAATCGTGGCGGTTGCCGTGCCGCGGAAAAAAGGCGAACCGCTCATGGCCGCAACCGATGAAATCCCCCGGCCGGTTACGCTGGAAGCGCTGGCAAAGCTCAAGCCCGCCTTCAAAAAGGACGGCTGCGTCACGGCGGGCAATGCCTCCAAGATCAGCGACGGCGCCGCGGCCCTGGTCGTCATGTCGCGCGAGAAAGCCGACAGCCTCGGCATTAAGCCCCTGGCGACGGTCGGCGCGCAGGGCTCGGCCGGCATGGAGCTTGAGGACGTGCTGGTAACGCCCCTGAAGTCAATTCCGAAAGTGCTGAAAAAAGCGGGCCTGTCCATCGGGGACATCGACCTGCATGAAATAAATGAAGCCTTCGCGACAACCACCATCGCCATAGCCCGCGAGCTCGGGATCCCTCAGGAAAAGCTCAATGTCAACGGCGGCGCGGTGGCGCTCGGGCATCCCATAGGGGCAAGCGGCGCCAGGGTTCTCGTGACGCTGCTGCACGCAATGAAGCAGCAGGGCTCAAAAACCGGCATGGCATCGCTGTGTCTCGGAGGGGCCGAAGCGGTGAGCCTTATCGTGACCCGCTAGATGGTATTTCGGGGTTCAGGGGAAAGGGTTCAAAAAATTGTAGGGGCGAATGGCCATTCGCCCGTTCGGCAACGGGGCGCGCAGGGGCGGGTTTCAAACCCGCCCGCACAGGTTCAAGGAAAGGATTATACGTGAAAGAATATGCTACTATAAAGATAGGCCTGCTCGATGAAGGCATCGGCCTCGTCACGTTTAACCGGCCGCAGGTGCTCAATGCTCTGAATACGGCAACCGTGATTGAAACCCTTGATGCGGTGCTTGCCCTCGAGAGCGATCCAACGGTTCGGGTGCTGGTGTTCACCGGAGAGGGGAGGGCTTTTGTCGCCGGCGCCGATATTAAGGAAATGCAGGACAAAACCCCGGAGACCTCCCGCATCTATTCCGAGCTCGGGCACCGGCTGTTCATGACTATTCAGGATATGGACAAGCCGGTCATCGCCGCCGTAAACGGCTTTTGTCTCGGGGGCGGCGCGGAAGTGGCGCTCAGCTGCGATATCCGCATAGCATCTGATAAATCGGTGTTCGGGCTCCCGGAAACAATGCTGGGGATCATCCCGGGCTGGGGGGCGACCCAGCGCACCTCACGGCTGGTGGGTCCGGCGCTGGCCAAGGAGCTGATATTTACCGGAGATCATATTAATGCAGAGCGCGCCCTTGCGATCGGCCTGGTCAACCTCGTGGTGCCCCATGACGATCTCATGACGGTTGTCATGGATATGGCCCGCAAAATAAGCCGCCAGGGCAGGCTTGCCATCATTCAGGCAAAGCGCGTGATCAACCGGGGCTTTGAAATGCCGCTGCGCGAAGCACTGAAGCTTGAGATAGACACCTTTGCTGATCTTTTTGCGACCCAGGATCAGAAGGAAGGCATGCAAGCCTTCATTGAAAAAAGGCCACCGGTATTCACGGGCCGCTGACAACAGGAGAGACCTATCATGACATCCGAATATGATGATGACGACGACAGAGAGAAACGCAGCTGGAGGGATATAGACCGCCAGCGGGACGGCAGCGCGCATGTTTCAAAGGAACAGGGTGGCGAGGCGCGCCAGAAATCGCCCAGAAAAGAATGGGCACAGAAGATGTATCTCAAGGAAATAGAGAACCTGTTCAAGGGCAAAAAAGCCTCAAAAGAGCATGCCGCGGCGCTCAAGGAAGTTCATGAGCGGGCCGGCACGAAAAAATTCACTCCGGCCGTGAAAAAATACCTCAAGGAATATGGCATGCCGGATGACTGGAGCACGCTGTTCCTGCTGCTCGATTATGAGGACCTGGCTGTGGCCAAAGACGCAGTGACCGCCCTTCTTGCCCTTGCGCCCGAGGCACAGCTGAACCTGCTGGAAGGGCTGAAAAGCAAGCTTAATATAATAATTATGACGGCAACCGACGATGACTTGCGTGACCTGGCCGAAGAGGCGCTGCAGCAGCTGTAAGCCGCTACGGCCCATAAAAAACAAAAAGGCCCGGGTCGCTTAAAGCACACGGGCCTTTTTGTTTTTTTTTGCGCTTGTGAAGGGCGCGGATACCTTACCCCTACCATCCGCATTCCGGGCAGGATGACCCCGCCCCTACGATCCTGAACCCTGAATTTCCGAACTCACAACTCAGGGCTGCTGTACCGGCGCCTGCTGCGTCTCGATCGGCAGATCATCAATGCGGGGCCGCTCTATTTTTATCCCTTCAGCCCTCTTTTTGATAATAGTTAATGCCGCAATATAGCCCTGCTTGTCGGCAAGCACTTTTGAGCTCTGCAGTTCGGCAAGCAGGCTGCTCACCAGGGGCCGGATATCCACCCCGTATTTATTCAGCGTTTCCTGATTTGCCCGGTCGATGATGAGCAGGCAGTAATAGCTCACGAGCTGCCGCGTTTTCGCATCCCGCCGGAACAGATAGGCTTTGCCGCCGATGGTCTGCATGAAAAAAGCGGCATATTCATACTGCTTTTCAAAGGGTATGGTGATGCGGCCGGGGGCCTGGATGCTGTTTGAAGGGTCCAGCCACAGATACAAAAGCTTGATGGTCGGCTCAATGACCTCGGATTCGCTGTTAAGAATATCCCGCACCAGCAGCGTATCGTTTTTCCCCAGGGCGCCGAAAAAGTAGGTGATGTTTTTGAGAAGCGTCAGCATGTCCTGCGACTCGCCCGATATAACAGGTGATGCCGCAATCAACCGGCCAACGATGCTCTTGAAATAATCATAGGAGGTCCCCGGGATGCCATGGGCCGCAAGATAGCCCTTCTGATCAAGATAGAAAAAAAATTTCATGACCCGGCTGTGCACGGAATTGAGCGCCGGCTCGGCAATCTGCGCCGTGCCGTTATCGCCGAACACTTCCAGCCGCCGATCTTTTTCAAGGGCCGGGGCCTGATCGGCAAGCACGAGATCCTTGCCCAGCTTGTCGATATCTTTCTCAAGGGACCCGACCTTTTTTTCAAGCAGCTGGTTTTTATGCTGCCATGCCTCCCGCTCCCGCAGGGCTGCTTCATCAGCGGCCTGCTGGGCGGCCCTGTCTTTGAAATATACAAAACCCGCGCCGGCAAGCGCGATAATTACTATAACCAGAAATGCCATACCTGCGTTCTTCATGTTACCTCTCCATTGAATTACCCCCGGCCGGGATATTTGCTTTTACCCCGGATAAGTGCTACATTGTATTTGTTTGACATGCTCTTTGCAATGAAAAGAAATGGGGGCGAAACGGTTTCGACGGGGATGGTTGAAGCGCAGGCTGCATACCGAGGTTCCTATCGGCTCGTTAAAAAGGTAGGGCAATATATAATCGCAGACGATTATAACTACGCTCTGGCCGCATAGCCAGCGTTTCCTGAAGTGCTCTCCTGCGGCGCTTCAGGCGACGTCATTATAGCGGGATAGCCGCCCGCCCGTACTCAGGGGACAGGCGGCGAACCAACACCTGAGCTGGTCTTTTTACGTATCCCGCTCCCGGGAGACATGAAAGACGAGATACAAATCGGGAGATAAGTATGTAGAGGTCTTCGTGGAAGATTTCCGGACCCGGGTTCGACTCCCGGCGCCTCCACCATTTCTTGCTTGTCACATAAAAAAACCACCTGACACAACAGGTGGTTTTTTTATTATGTGTTTTTCAAAAGGATATAACAAAGGCGGTGTTTCATAAACTAGATTATTGGGTTTCCTTCTTTCGACGATTTAAAACTCTACGCCCAGTTTTGCACCTGCAGATACGGCACCCGCTTGAACTCTTTTACATTATTGGTTACAAGCGGCACCCCCAGGCTCTGAGCATGGGCTGCAATCAGCATATCCATGGACCCGATCGGCGTTCCCCTGCGCTCCAGATCTGCCCTGATGCGGCCGTATGCTTCCGCTGCCCTGTCATCAAAGGGCATGATTTCAAACGGAGCAAGAAATTCATTGAGAGCATCTCGATTTTGTTCGGGTAAAGCGCTTTTTTCAACTCCGCAGTCAAGCTCGGCGACAGTAATCGATGAAATACAGACCTCGGACATTTTATATTCCGTCAGCTTTTCCAGTACTCCCTGCGGTTTCTTTTTGATGAGATAGATGCAGATATTGGTATCGAGCAGCAGTTACCTATTGCTGAAAGTGCGCATCGATGCCGCGGCACTTGAAAAAGGAGAGTACCTCGCGCTGGCGAGGAGATACTCCGGAAAGTTAAGAGGATTATATTGCAAACAAGGCAGGGAAGCTGAGGCGCAGCTGTATTTTCTTTGCACTCTGCGAACTGCAAAATAAAAAGGCAGAGCTGCGAATGCTCTGCCTTTTTGGGGGAATCCGGGACAACTACTTCTTCTTAGCCGCTTTCTTGGGGGCTGCCTTCTTTGCAGGAGCTTTTTTTGCAGGAGCTTTTTTTGCTGTTGCCATTATTTTTCCCTTTCCTGTATATTGGGTTTCGGTGGTACTCCTCCTTATTGCCGGAGGGTTAAAATTTAACACTGTCAAAGTGTGTGATTTTAATTTATTAATCGGTTGCTTTTAAATTAACTTTAAAAAAAAATAAAGCGGGGGAAACGAAACAGGGAAGTTTCTGATGGCTTTGTATGATTTGTCAGCAGCGCCCCCCTGCAACGCAGCAACAAAGGCTCATCCGGCGGAAGCGCCGGAGGGCATGCGCGCCTGCCAGGATTATGGCAGGGCCCTGGCGCAGATGCTCGGGTGATGAACAGTAGTTTCCGGCCTCACGCACTATCGAGCTTTTTGCGCTTGTAGCGGTAGGCATAGTAGGACATGCCGAGCAGCTGCGCGGCCTTTATTTCATTACCCCCGGCCTTTTCATAGGCCTGCCGCACATAATGCTCTTCAAGGGCGTCAAAATCAATGCCGGTTTCGGGCAGCTCCGGAAAAGTCCCTGCTTCTGCTGCAGGCGTCCCGTTGTGCCGCTGCCGCGCGGGGGCTGCCGCACTGCGCGGCAGGGCAAGATCTTCAAGCTCGAGCACCGGCCCGGCTCCTATCAGCACGCCCCGCTCGATGATATTGCGCAGCTCCCGCACATTGCCCCGGTAGTTGTAGTCCATTAAAAAGCGCTCTGCCGCGGCTGAAATGCCGGTGAAGTCCCGGCCGTGCCTGCGCCCCAGTTCCGCAAGAAAATGCCGCGCTATGGGCACGATATCGTCCCGCCGCTGGGTAAGGGTGGGCAGCTCCACCTTTACCACTGCCAGGCGGTAATATAGGTCTTCGCGGAACAGCTCCTCGCCGATCAGCCGGTCAAGGTCCTTGTTGGTGGCCGATACGATGCGCGCCTGCACGGTCAGTTTCTGCAGGCCGCCCACGCGGTAAAACTCCCCCTCCTGCAGAAAGCGCAACAGCTTTGCCTGGGCCGGGCCGCTCAAATCTCCGACTTCATCCAAAAAAAGCGTACCCCCCGCAGCCTCTTCCACAAGGCCTTTTTTACCGGCCAGGCCCGCCCCGCTGAACGCCCCTTTTTCATAGCCGAACAGCTCGCTTTCAATGAGGTCCTTCGGGATCGCCGCGCAGTTTATCGAGACGAAGGGCCCCGTAAAATTCGGGCTTTTATAATGAATGGCCTGGGCGATCAATTCCTTTCCCGTGCCGGTTTCCCCGGCGATCAGTATGGGCGTATCAATGCTTTTGGCCACCTTGCCCACAAAATCCATCACATCATGAATCACATTGCTTTCGCCGATAAAGCAGGGCACGTTTTCCCGCAGGTTCTGCTCCTGCAGAAGCTGCAGCTCCTTGCGCAGGCGGATCGATTCAAGGGCATTGCCGATCGTCACCTTCAGCGGATCGAGCCGCAGGGGCTTGACCACATAATCATAGGCCCCCGATTTCATTGCGGCTATCACCGTATCGATTTTATCAAAGGCCGTTATCATGACCACAAGGCCGTCGGGGTGCAGCCGCTTTATTTCGCGCAGGGCCTCCAGTCCGCTCATGCCCGGAAGGCCGATGTCAAGAAGCACGAGATCAGGCCGGTCGGCGGCGACCTGCTTGAGCGCAGCCTCGGCGCTGGCAAAGGCCTTTACCGGATACAGGCGCTTCAGGCCCGCGACCACGGCATTGCGGATGCTCTGCTCATCATCAATAAGATACAGAGAAAATTCCACGGGCTTCACGTCGGTGCTCCTGAAGGTATGCGCAGGGTGAATTCAGCGCCCTGCCACTGCGACTGCCCTGCCGTGATCGTGCCCCGGTGATCGGTGGCAATCCGCAGCACAATGGACAGGCCGATCCCCGAGCCGTCTTTTTTTGTGGTGTAGAAGGGATCAAAAATCTTATCGCGCTGCTCGGGTGGTATGCCCGGCCCGGAATCGGCAAACCGCACCACCACATCGCGGCCCTCGGCGCCTGTGGTGATGGAAATTTTGCGCTCGCCCGGGGCATCTTTCAGCACCTCCGCGGCATTGGTGATGAGATTGAGCATGATTTGTTCGATCTGCTGCACGTCGATGCGCACGGCCGGAATATTTTCATCAAGCACGGTAGTAACCTCAATGCCGGCTTTGCGCATCAGGACCTGCGACAGGCGCAGCGCATCCCGCACGGGGCCATTGATGTCGGCCTGGTCAAAGCGCGGCGTGCTCGGGCGGGCAAAATCAAGAACGCCCTTCACCACTGACTCTATTTTACCGGCGGCTGACTGTGCCTGGGTCAGAAGGCTCAAAACATCCCCGGCGCTTTCCGGGTCCTGAAAAATTTCGCGGATGGAATCAAGAAAGATATTAATGCCCGACAGCGGATTTCGGATTTCATGGGCAATGCCCGCAGCCACATGCCCCAAGGATATCATTTTATCCTTTATCCCGACCATGTATTCAAGCTCTTTAGCGCGCGAGACATCCATCATGTTTATGAGCACGGCGCGCCTGCCCCGGTAGTCGATGGCGCAGGCCCGGGAGTAGGCCCAGCGCACGACCGGCCGGCGGTCCCGGTCCACCGAATAGAAGCGGTAATCGATATCGGCGATATCGACCTCCGCGGCAAGGATGCTCTCATAAAAGCGGCGCACCCGCGGCACGTCTTCCTGATAGATTTTTTCAAAATTGGTTATCAGAAAATCAGGCGGAATGGGCCCGAACAGCCGCTCCTGCTCGGGATTGTAGTACACAATCCGGTCATCCTGAACAATGAAAATGCCGGTCAGCGAATTTTCAACAAGGCTTCTGAGGCGCTCTTCGCTTTCCATGCGCTGCTGCAGGGCCTCCTTGTAATTGGTGATATCGCCGAATGAGCCCACGGAGAGCTTGGTGTCGGGAATGACGGCAATGGTCATAAAAATATTTTTGACCTGTCCGCTGCGGTTCAGAAAGCGAAATTCATAATTTCGGGGCGCTGCTCCCGGATTCACGATGCGGCTGTAATGATAGCCCTCCATCCAGTCATAGTCATCCGGGTGCACGAAATAGTGGAGCTTTTTTTTGCCTTCTATCTCGGTTTTTGAAAATTCCGACAGCTCTTCAAAGGTTCCGTTCACGAGCGCCAGGGTCGTGTCCTCGTCAATAATGCAGGTGGCCGTGCCCGTGGTTTCAAAAATAGTGCGGTAGCGCTCTTCAGATATTTTGAGCGCCTTCAGGGCGCCCCGCTTGAGCCTCTCGCTGCGGTAGGTCTGCAGAATGCTCGTTGACAGCAGCAGCGCTATGAGCCCAAGGATGGTAAGCGATGCCGCAAGTATCCGGTAGGTGAGGGCCGATATGTTGTCGCGGATATCTTCCGTGAACACGCCGGTGCCGATAATCCAGCCCCAGGGCGCAAAGCCCTTGACGTACGACAGCTTCGGGGAAACCCGGTCGGGGTTGTCGGGCCGCTGCCAGCGGTACTGCACAAAGCCGGCGCCCTGCTGCTTTACCACGGCAACCATTTCAGCAAACAGGAGCCTGCCGTCGGGATCGGTGAACAGTGAAAGGTCTTTTCCCTCAAGATCGTCGCGGAAGGGATGCAGTATCATGCGGGTCTCGCGGTCGATGATCCAGAAATAATCCTTGGATTTTTCGCTAAAATGGAGCCTGCCGACCAACTCGATCGCCTGCGCCTGTGCCTGCTGGCGGGTGAGCTTGCCCTGGCGCTCTTCGTTTTCGCAGCTGGCGATGATATTGCCTGCGGCGGCCGTAAGCTCGTAGAGCATTTCCTTCTTCTGCTCGAGGCTCGTGCGCTCGATAACAGGCAGCAGCAGAAAAAATATCGCGGCGATAAACAGTACCAGCGTCAGCACGGGAGGCAACAGTATTCGTGCCAGAAGCAGGTGCCATTCAGCAGATGATGAGCGCACGGCCATGGGAAAGCTTTTTAGAAAAATTTTTAAAAATTAGTCCCAGTATAGGCTAAAGGCGGCTGCAGTGTCAATGCGCACTGTAGCTGCGGAGTTTGGGTTGACAGGCGCAGCCGGGGGCACTAAGCTGTAGAACGCAGAGGGGCTGGCCATCAGCGGCATCCGTACGGACGGATATGCGGTGCTGTTTGCCGGTGAGATCAGGCGATTGGCAAAGGTGAACACGTGAAAATTACGCGACTGTATACGGGACAAGATAATGAATCGTATTTTGAAGATGTAGATATTCAGCTGACTGACAGGGGGCCTGTCGGCAGGCTTTCGCAACCCTTGGCTGCCACGGGGATCATTTTCCGGGAAACCGGGGCCGGGTATGACTACGGCTGGCACCCGGCGCCCGCGCGGCAGTTTGTGATCATGCTTGAAGGCGAGGTCGATATCGAGGTGGCTGACGGCACGGTCAGACGGTTCGGGCCCGGCGATATCCTGCTTGCCGAAGACACGACCGGCCGGGGCCATTGCAGCCGCGCCGTTGACGGCCGGCCTCGGAAATCTGTTTTTGTAACGCTTGATTAAACAGCTATGGCCAAAGCAATAGAACTTCTTGCGCCGGCGGGCACTGCCGAGATCGGCAAAGCAGCCATCAACTGCGGGGCTGATGCCGTGTATATCGGCGCTCCAAAGTTCGGCGCGCGCGAGGCTGCAGGAAACTCTCTTTCCGATATTGCCGGGCTGTGCCGGCATGCGCACCGGTACCGCGGCCGCGTGTACGTTGCCGTGAACACCATTTTGACCGATGCCGAACTGGAAGAGGCGCGCCGGCTCATATGGCAGCTCTATGATGCCGGGATTGATGCCGTTATTGTTCAGGACATGGGGCTTTTAGAAATTGATCTGCCGCCTCTGCCCCTGTTTGCCAGCACGCAAACCCACAATGCAGCCCCTGAAAAAGTCGCCTTTCTTGAAAAGGTGGGGTTTTCCCGGGTGATACTTGCCCGGGAGCTGAGCTTAGAGGAAATCCGCGGGATACGGGCGCAGACGCAGGTCGCGCTTGAATGCTTTGTGCACGGCGCGCTCTGTGTGAGCTACTCCGGCCGCTGCAGCCTGAGCCATGCCATCGGCGGCCGCAGCGCTAACCGCGGCCAGTGCGCCCAGCCCTGCCGCAGGCGCTACTGTTTACAGGACGGCCGTGGCCGCACTCTGAGCGAGCCGGCCCATTTTCTCTGTCTGAAGGACTTGAACCTGTCAGGCGATCTGGCGGCGCTTCTTGATGCGGGCATTACCTCATTTAAAATCGAAGGCAGGCTCAAGGACGCGGCCTATGTCATGAACATCGTGGCCTGGTACCGCAAGCTGCTTGACAGAGCTTTTGAAGGCCGGGGCCTTTGCAAAAGCTCATCGGGCACCGTGGCCCCTGATTTTGCTCCTGATCCGCAGAAGACCTTTAACCGCGGCTATACCCGGTATAATCTGAGCGGCCGGGTTGAAAACTGCGCGGCAATGGAAACGCCGGCATTCCGGGGCGAACTGCTCGGCACGGTTGTGCGAACGGGCCGGGATTTTTTTGAACTGGCAACCCCGGCGCTGCTGCACAATGGCGACGGCATTTGTTTTTTTGACGGTCAGGGGCAGCTGCAGGGCACGAATATCAACATTGTGCGTGACGGAAAAATACAGCCCGCAAAAATGATGGGCATAAAAAAAGGCGTAATGCTCTATCGCAACCTTGACCGCGACTTTCTGCAGCAGCTTGACAGAAGCGCTCCGCGACGTCTCATTGACGTTCGGCTGACTTTTGCCGAAACCGACGATGGCTTTACCCTGACCGCCTGCGATGAAGACGGAGTGACGGCCCGCGCAGAGCTGGCCGCAGAAAAGGTGCCTGCGGAAAAGCCGCAGCAGGCCGCGGCAACTATAACAAAGCAGCTGGCAAAACTCGGCGACACTGATTTTACCTGCCAGGAAGTGGCGCTTGAACTCCGGCAGATGTATTTCCTGCCCGTGGCGCTCCTGAATGAACTGCGGCGCGCAGCCGTCGAAAAGCTTATGCAGGCCCGCGAGCAGACCCGGCAGCGGCCCCGCGGGGGAGCTATAATAAATAGCGAGCCGTATCCCGAACAGCAGCTCTCCTTTCAGGATAATGTGCTCAATGAAAAGGCCGCTGCATTCTATCGGCGGCATGGAGTTGCGGCAATTGAGCCTGCCGCTGAAACAGGCCTTGATCTGCGTGGCCGCCGGGTCATGACGACGAAATACTGCCTTCGCCGTGAGCTTGGCTGCTGCCTCAGGGACAAAGAAGGCGCGGCTTTGCCCGATGAAGCTTTTCTTTTTGATGAGCAGGGCCGCAGGTTTTCGCTGCGCTTTGACTGCGCCAGGTGCGTAATGGAGCTTATTTATACCGCCTGATGCCCACAGCCAGGGTTATGCCTCTATTGTTGACTTCTTTAATGGCTATGCTGGTTTTTTTATTTCCATTATTAAGCACAAAAAGGATTTGTATAATGATTAAAACGTTGGTTATCAGGGATGGTAAAAAACCCGTTGCTGTTATTTTCGACTATAATGAATACCAGAAACTTCGTGAACGTGCGCAGGATCGCGCAGACTACGCCGAAGCCATAAGCGCCGAAGCTTCTAGCAAAAAACTCACGTCGCTTAAAGACGTTAAAAAATCCCTCGGTCTTTAACCTCCTCGGGCATGGCTATAAGGGTAAGCTGCGCCTGGCGCAGGGTTTATGCAATAGGCGCTGCCCAATTAAATTTCCCGCTTAATCTATCAACATTGATGGTTTCGTAAAAAGTCCCAGCAGGTGTCATTGCGAGGAGCGGAGCGACGCGGCAATCTCGGTTTTTCAAGTGCTTACACACGCAGAG
>Ga0118677_10001120_pt1 | contig 57488 bp, 57 predicted proteins | sample AliMusrvi5mmetaG_FD_86154 | JGI IMG/M metagenome (GOLD analysis project Ga0118677, IMG submission 86154)
GTTTGGGAGTGGGCGCAATCGCAATCCGTTGACGGCGTTGTTCCGGGCTTTACCGCCGAAGATGTTTCGGGCGCCACCGAGATCCCGGGCATGGGCGAAGCCATGCTCGCAGCGGGTTGGGTCGTGGAATCCGAGGGCGGCATCCAGTTTCCGAACTGGGAACGGTTCAACGCCAAAAGCTCCAAGGCCCGGCTTCTGAACGCTGAACGGCAGCGGCGTTTCAAAAATAACGCCAAGGTAACGCATTGATAACGGTACGGTCACAAAAAGGTCACGGGGCAAACGTGAGAAGTAACGCGTATAAGAGGATAAGATATTGTCAGGGGGGGCGTAAGGCAAAACTCTTAGTCCTGTGTAGGGAGATTGGGGTTAGCCATGGGCATTAAGATTGAAGACCTCCCCCTCCGACTCCAGGCGCAAGCTCGGGCGCAACTTGCGGGGCAACAGAATCCAGTATCCAGAATTCAGGAGCCAGAAATCAAGAATCCGAAAAAGGAGACGTTTGGGGCACGGCACCGTGTGCCGAACAAAACCGAGCTTGAATACCAGCGCTTTTACCTTCGCGGGAAAGATGCCCGGTATGAGGCCCTGACCTTCCGGATGGCGAACGGGCACCGGTATACCCCCGACTGGGTCGTCTTCAACGATGCGGGAAAGATCGAATGTCACGAAGTCAAGGGCGGCTACGCCCTAGGAAGTGAGCAACGGGCACGCCTCGCCTTTGATCAGGCAAAAGTGGAATTCCCCTGGATTGTTTGGGTGTGGGCGAAGAAGTCAGCAGGCAGTTGGCATATTGCAGTATGCAGAGAGGAGAAATGAGATGGAATGTCATCGGTGTGAACATCGTGAGGCTATCAGGAAGAGAACATTGGCGCGCGTACCGTTCGAGGATACCCCCTGCGCAAAATGCGAATTGAAAGAATATTCGGAATTCACCCTGGAGTACGACCCGAAGCGGGAGACCGCTGCACCGAAACAAGAATTCAGCTTCGAGGAACCAGAAGAACGGTTGCCGATATCGGTGATGAGGGAAGCAATGGTGGAATTCCTGCGCCTGCCCCCGGAGGTTCGGGATGTTGTGTGCTGGCGATTTGCAGGCATGTCGTTTCGGGACATTGCGGTGTTGCAGGGAATTACCGTAGCCGGGGCCGAGGTGCGTCTCTGGCGGGCAATGAAGAAATGGCCGGCCTTGACTGCGCTGTTTGGCGAGAAGGCGGCAAAACAATCACGGAGAAAGAACACGGAGCATAAAAGAGAATGAAGCGGCAATCACTTGAGGACTTACGGAGGGAAGAGGAATTGATTTTGATATGGATTCGGGACGTAACTGCCCCAAAACGGGCACGCTTACGCGAGATTCGATGCAAATTGAATGGGGTACTGCACTTGGATCTCAAAAAAGACCAAAGACGGGGTTTGGGTGTAATGCCATGAAATACATGGATTTACAGCGTATTTCGGCGAATTTCGTTCAGGGAATAACAGGCACGGCGTGGCACACGCGGTGGGGGCCCCATTGACAGCGTGTTAGAATCTCCCTGATGTAATTGCCACTATGTTTACTACGGTACGGGTTGCCTCTGAACAGAGTGCTGCATCCTTGTATCTTGCCGTTCGCTTGTGTTGGAGACTGTTTGCCATGTTCAATGAAGCTTTCGCGTGCCTCCGAAGTGCCTCATTTTCAGAGCCGGGAAATTCGGCGCAAAAATAGGCCTCCAACATTCTATACGCGTCGGTGTCGCTAGCCTGAACTCCGTCCGTAGGTGTATGTTTTTTGGTATCGAATACAGCTTGGGCGAGTGAAATCAGGCATTCACGGCAGAGAAGGCCGACTGCTTGGTATGCCTCCTCGGCCGTCGCTTTGGCAAGACTTGTGATTATGGTATCCACTATCCGATCAACCTTGTTCCAGCCGGTTGGCTCCCGGCTTGGTTCAGAGGGACCGAGTGTTGGGCCACCGGCCAGTTCTTCAAGAATGCTACGATACAAAGCTCGCACGAACTCACGGCGCGACTGATAGCTTGGCAGATCACCGCGACTCCAACGGCCATACCAGGCCCAGAGGTCATCAAAAGGATTCGGATCGCGTTTATCGAGGGCTTGAAGCTTGTCACGAATAATTTCTCTATGCTCCTTGTACTCCACGTTTTTCGACTGGATTTTGGGGCCACCAGTCGCGACGGCAGTCATGACGTCAATCTGCGCTTCGATCAGCCGTTCGAGTTCAGTTTTATCATACTCGTCCCTATCCACCAAGAGGGAGCGTGCGGCGAGGGAATGAACCTTGAGTTGTGCAGGCAAAACGGCCTCGATGGCCCTCTGTATCGCCATATGCGCTGCGCTTGGCAAGTCCCATGCACTCTCCTGATCCTCGAACTCCACTAGGTCGGGGGCCTTACATCGCAATGTAATATTCAAGCCCAGTGCTGTCGTATTTGCGTATCGCTGTCCGTCCGCACCGATCTCCAGATTGCATCGAGAAAGGAGATTCGCCTCAGCCGTGGATCCGAGTTCTCGTAGGTTCGCAATGGCGCTCAACCTGATCGTCTCTGGGTTTGGGACTTTCATTATCTCCTACTCTAACGTCTGAGGTCACCGGATTCTGGACCCGCTACGGGTGAGGAATACGGTAAACCTCATTGTGCGAGCCTTTCCAGTGTTGTCTTGTGCCTATGGCCTGATCTTTGAATCAAGGCAATTGTCTCTTCATAGTGCTCACGAGATGTCTTGTCGCACATCGCCACAATGTCCTTCAGATCCTTTATCCTTGTTGCGTATTCTTGAATTTCAACACCACATGACCAGTAGTATAGGTACTCAAACGATGTGCTGTCTGGAGTGGGGCAAATTCGTCGCAAGGATTCATCGGCACTTGACCTTATTGATCGCAGATAGCCCTCATGGGTTCTCCAGTCCGGCACAGTGTTCAACAGTTCGTTTGCCAGTTGGGGTTCGATCATGAATCGGGCACCTTTTTGCATCTTCTCGAGCCCAGCAGCGCGAGCGAGCGTATCATCGTCAGGTAGCCGTTTCGCAAAATTAGGCTTTGTAAGTCGAGTATCGAATTTCAGTTTTCCTCTGACAATGGCACCGCGGAGCAACAGCCCCTTCCGCAATAGGTTGGAAAACACAAGCGCGATGTCCGTTATGGCCGAGGCTGCGTCGCCACCTTTGATGAATAGGCTGTCACTAAACATCTCAACTTCGTTTCCGGGGATGTCACAGAATGCATCCAAAGTGTGGAATGTCTCATTGTAGAATGCATTGAGTTTGTCATAGGCCGTGCTAGGTCCAAGCCTACTCCTATGGGGTCGGGATCGGGGCATATGCCGTTGGTAACGGCTTGGGGAATGTCGCCCTGGGCGGAGGCGAGGAAGGCGGGGTGATTGCCGCCATACCTTCAGGCTTTACTGACACGGTTGAATTGGGCCGGGGAACGGCCGTCAGCAACGGGTGGCTCCATTTCCATGGGCACCCGGTTGTCGACGGCAACGGCGGAATCTATCCCGGCGCCATCAAGGGTTTTGTCTCCACGAATGATGCGCGGTACCGGGCCACTGTCACAAACGGGACAAGTCCCAATTTCCAAACCGTGACCGCAAATGAGTATGCCCTGGGAGCGGTTGGCAAATTCGTGATTCTGGGCGGAACACAGTTGGTTTTCGTGGCCGGCAGCGTGACGAACGTGCTGGATCCAGATGTTGGCAAACCGTGAGGCGTTGATTTTCTGACTATAGTGAAAACTATTTTTCAATGCCGGGAGATACAATGAAAACCAGTTTCTTATCAATATTCGGACTTTTGATATTTGCCAGCATGGTCTACGGGGCTCCCTGGGCGCAAACCTATCCGCTCAACGGTACGAATATCATGCTCACGAACCAGCAGGTGAATAGCGTATGGGTACCGGTGACGGTTCTCTGGAAGTTTGCGAAGGACACGAATGCAACACTGACGGTTTCCCGGGAGAGCCAGGGAAATACCTTCCTGATCGGGAATCTCTCTGTAACCAATGCCAGCACGGTCATCTGGGTACCAGAGGCTGAATACCCTTTCGAATTCGGGGATATCCTGCAGTTAACCAGCACGGTGCCCAACGTTCAGGTGCAGATCATCAGAAAAGGGAACTGAGGTGAAATACGCGGCGTTGATTATTGGCGGATTGATTCTCGCCTCAATTCTCTGTTTTGCGGAGACCGGAAAGAGACCCAAACAGGAACATTGGGTGATTGATGGTGCGCCTGCAGATTGGGTGAGCGATTCGACGGCCCCGCGTGACGTGACGAACCATTATTGCTGGATCCCGGCCGACTTTCTCTACACCTGCCCGAAAGAGACGTTGACCAATCCAAACGGCCAAGCGGTTTTCACAAAACATGACAAGACCCGCACTGATTTTGCCGGGCCGATCTCAAGCCCGACGCCTCAGGGCTATACCTCGAACATGACTTTCCGGTGGTACACCTATCACACGTTACCCGGCACCTATGCCATGGCCTGTCGGTGGCGGGCGGGAGGTTTGAAAGCCTGGACCAGTGCTACCAGCGGGTTATTCCAAGCCAGTATCAGCCTGACAAACATCTCAACGGCCACCCTCACGGCATATGTCCCTGCTCCGGACGATTGCCTGATCGACATGGAATACTGGGTAATTCCCACCAATGCGCCCGGCGGGGGCACAGCGGGCGGCATTGGCTATGTCAGGGGGATGAGGTTTGAGTTTGGGGCTCGGTTATAGGAGGGCATGAAGATGATAGGTAAAATAGAAGCGATAGTGGCAGGTGGCGCGGCGTTGGGGGCAACCACGGCGGCCGCCCTGCCCGATTCGGAGAGTCTCGACGCGATTGGGCGCTGGCCGCTGGTGGCCATCCTGGGCGCCGTATGTTGTTTCTGCGTCTGGATCATCTACTGCCAGGGATGCCAGTTCGGGAAGCGGCTGGACAAGTTATCGGACGCCATCATGAAACTGGCAGCCAACCTGAAAGAGCGGCCGTGCATACGGCATAAGGAGAATGATTGATGAAAACTGAATTACTGAAGAAGCCGCCATGCGGCTGCCTTGATAAACAGAAAGACGGCCAGAAAGCCGCAGGCGCGGCGAACGGGACCGGGTTGGATCGCGCCACCGAGTATCACCGCATCATCGATTCTTTTGACGTCCTAAGCGTTCCCCGTGACATTCAGATCCTGATCCGAGAGGCCTTGGACTCCAAAAAATGGGACTGGTTTACGGATTGTGATGGTTGCACCTGCGTCTCGGAGATGTACTGGCCAACGATCTACTTTCCGCCGTGCCTTCGTCATGACTTCGATTGGCGGGTGAAAGGCGGCGGGTGGGAATCAAATGCCCGATTCTACCGGATCCAACGGGCCTATGGGATGTCGGCCCTGCAGGCCGGCACGCGCTTCGTCGGCGTGACGGCCTCGTGGTATGCCTGGTTCAAGTGGTGGCGGTGAGACCAATCATTAAGTCTGGAAAAACCAGTGTGGATTTGGCTGCGATTTATTGGTTATAAACTGCGTTATTGCCACAATTCCAAGACCAAGTGCCTGTAAAAAGATGTTAAACAGACCACCATGTTGCCGAATAACCATACATATTCACCCCTGGATACATTATGGATACATTATCGATGGCTCTTTTTGGGCTAAAACTGAACTTTATGAGACTTTATGGAATTTGCAGAAATTGCCAATAAAACGACATAAAACCCAATGTTTACGGCACTTTTGATGGAGCCAGCTATCGGACTTGAACCGATGACCTGCTGATTACAAATCAGCTGCTCTGCCAACTGAGCTAAGCTGGCCATAAAACCGCGCGACAATGCCAAATATTACAGGGTAAGAGCAAGCACTATCCCAGATTGCCAACGAATCCTTGACATAGCGCCCGATTGAGGATCAAAATAGCCAACAACAAAGAGGTGTTATGTTCGTAACTAGAAAAATGGATTATGGCCTGAGGATTCTCCTTACTCTGGGCTGTCGGCCTAATGCCCGACTAACCAGCGAAGAACTGGCGGAAACAGTGGAAGTCCCGCGACAATTTACCCTGAAAATTGCCCAAAGCCTCACCAAGGCGGGCATCATCAAGGCTCAACGCGGTGTCGGCGGAGGCATTCAACTCGCCCGCGACCCCGAGACCATCACCTTGCATGATGTGTTTAATGCCACGGACACTCCCCGCGCATTGAATGACTGCCTCATGGATCCCACCGCTTGTGCACGCTCCCAATACTGCGCCCCCCATCAGGCGATGCACGAAATTCAAAAAGTTCTGGATCAGCACCTGAAACGCATCACTCTCGGGGAACTGATTCGTGATCAGAAAATCTTGGATTTGAAACGAAATAAATAAGGAGCACACGTGGAAGATAAAATCAGGTCAAAACTCGAAGAACTCAGGGGATTCCTTCAGGCTGATGGCGGGGATATGGAAGTCGTCAGCATTGCTGGAACCGATGTTAAGGTAAAATTGCAGGGTGCCTGCGGCTGTTGCCCCCATGCAACCATGACCCTGAAACAGGGCATTGAGCGTGTTCTGCGTGAGCAGATCGATGAAAAGATTGTGGTCGAACAGGTGCGGTAACCCCCTTCCCTGACTCCCCAACACTCCGCCATGAATCCAAAGGGCTGACTGTTGGGGGTTTTTATGCCTTCCGTCATGATTATCCGCCTCAAGCAATTTGTTGCACTTGCCGGACTGGCCGTAACGGATTTATTCCGGCAACCGGCAACGTTCATTCTAGTCCTTGCCAATATTGCCTGCACCATCCTTGTTCCCTTATCTGTATCCCATCAACTCGGACAGCAATCGCATCTGGCTGTCGACAGCTCTCTTGCATTTGAGTTCGTATTCGGATTGCTCCTGACCGGTTATGCCGCTTGCTCGACCCTGCATGATGAATGTCGTTCCGGCACCATTCTTATTGTCTTCAGTAAGCCAATCGGCCGTCTGACGTTCTTCCTGGCCAAATTCACAGCCGTCGCCTTGTTACTTGCATTTTTCGTGTTTTGTTCAGGTGTTGCCACTTTGCTTGCCGAACGGCTGGCCCCACAGAATTTTGAATTTGACCCCCTAGGCTTGAAACTCCTGATGGCGTCCCCTTTTCTCTCGTTTATCCCGGCAGGACTGCTGAACTACCGGAGTCATCGCTCCTTTGTGCCCCCCGCTCTGTTCCTTTTTGCCTTGGTGCTCTCGGTTCTGGTGCTGATTCTTTCCTCTTTCGACCGGGAAGGACATCGGGTCGTCATAGGCAGCATGATGGACTGGCGCCTCCTCCCGGCCTGCCTGCTCGAAGGAATCGCCCTGTTGCTTCTGGCAGCCATCGCCATCAGCCTTTCCACCCGTCTGGCGGCTCCCGCCACTGTATCCATCCTGCTTGTCCTGCTTTTCGCAGGACTAATCTCTGACTATCTGGCGGAGCTGTTGCAGGGAATTCCCTTATCCGGATCCGTTTTACAAGCGATTCTGCCTGATATTCAGAATTTCTGGCCTGCCGATAAACTGGCCGGGGGCGGAGTCATCTCGGGCCGCATGCTGGGCCATGCCGCCCTCTATGCTGCCGCGTATAGTAGCGGGGTACTCTGTCTGGGGTATACCGCATTTCGCAACAAACAGTTTTAATATCCGGCCGAAGGAGAACTCATGGGCGAACAAAATGGACTGGTTATTGAAGCACGGGACCTCACCAAGGTGTTCCGTGATTTCTGGCATCGGCCCAGGGTCTGTGCCGTCAATGGAATTGATCTTGAAATTAAGCAGGGCGAAATTTTCGGGCTTCTGGGCCCGAACGGTTCCGGGAAAAGCACGACCATCAAAATGATTCTCGGGCTGCTCTACCCCACTTCCGGCCATCTTGCCGTTTTAGGAAAATCCCCGCGTGATGTTGCCGTAAAGGCAAAAATCGGATTCATGCCTGAAGAGTCTTATCTTTACAAATACCTGACGGCTGTCGAAATCCTGAACTTTTACGCGGCTTTATACGGGCTCTCCGGTCGGATAAAACAAGAGCGCGTTAAAAACCTGATCATTCAGGTGGGGCTGGATGCCGCCAGAAACCGCCCTATTGGTGAATTCTCAAAGGGAATGGCCCGCAGGGTGGGTCTGGCTCAATGCCTCTTAAATGATCCCGATCTGATCTTGCTGGATGAACCCACCTCGGGACTCGACCCCATCGCCTGTCGCGAAGTCAAGGACCTCCTTCTGAGTCTGGCCCGACGGGGCAAGACCATCCTGATCTGTTCACATCATCTGGCCGACATGCAGGATATCTGCGACCGGGTTGCCATTCTATTAAACGGAAATATCTGCGCTCAGGGCGCGGTCAAGGAACTGCTGGTCAATCCGGACACATTACGCCTGTCGCTCCAGTCCCCTTCCCGTGAACAATTGACCGCCATCCTGACGTATATTGAACAAGAAACCGGGCAACGCCCGCTGGTGGATCATTCCGGGCGCACACTGGAATCCGTATTCATTGAAACTGTCACCCGCCGCCCCGCCGCACCATGATGCTAACCCGCACCATTGCCATTGCCTGGTTGACCATCCGTGAGGCGGTGAGATCCAAACTCCTGCTATCACTCACCTGCCTGCTCGTTGCGGGACTGTTTGGATTGCCTATGCTCATTGCCGGGGACAACACTCTGGAAGGAAAAGTGCAAGTCATCCTGACTTACACACTGGCCTTTGCAACTGGTCTCCTGTCCCTGACCACGCTTTGGACGGCTTGCGGCGGGCTTTCCTCCGAAATCCAGGATCGTCGGCTCTATCTGGTCCTCACCAAGCCGCTTCACCGACATGAATTATGGCTGGGGAAATGGCTGGGGATCATGGGACTCAATATCGCCCTGATGGGGCTCTCCGGCCTTATTATCAGCGCGATGACACACCACGCTATCCGGAATTCCGGTGATTCCCTCAAAATCAAGCGACAGGTTTCCGAACAATTCCTGCTTGCCCGCCTGGCTGTCCCTCCGCTGACCCCGGACTGGTCTCAAACCCTATCCGCCGCCACACAGCGCCTGCTTCAATCCGGTCGGATTCCCACCAACATGACACCAGAGGCCATCCGGCAGAAACTGATTGAGGAAATTAAAATCCAGCATTTCACGATTCCCCCTGGCGGCGGAGTTCAATTTTCGTTTCAGATCCCAGCCAAATTCAAGCACGGGCATGACCTGCTGCTCCGCTATAAATTTGACTCTACACGCCCTGAACGAAACCCGGTGGCAGCGCAATGGACCATTGGAACGGCTCCGGGGCCTCTGACTCATATCGGGGTCACTAATTATCCTGGAATTCCCGCCGTGCTGGTCCTCGACGCCCAGTCCACGGCTGGCTCAAACCTGATTACGGTGGCCTATCAGCGTCAGGACACCCAAAGTCAGGCGACACTGTTGTTCGCCGACACAACACAGGAACCCGAACTTCTGATGCCCTGCGGTAGTTTTGAGATGAATCTGATTCGCGGACTTTTTGTGATTCTTTGCCGACTGGCCTTCCTTGCCGCGCTGGGCCTGACAGCAGGCTGTCTACTATCCACACCAGTGGCCCTTTTCACGGCTTTCTTCATCCTCATCCTGATGGCCTCTGCGGGTTATGTGGAGTCTGTTGCCACGACAGGAGTCTTTTACATTCCTCACGAGGGACCCGCTCTCGACCCGAATTGGCTTGATCGGGCCATCCTGCATATATTCCGGGGCTTCAACGTGATCACGCATCCCCTTATCCAACTCGATCCAGCCCCCCTGCTGGCTTCGGGAAGAGTGGTTGGAGGGAAGATGGTTCTTCTCGCCCTGGGCTGGCTGGCGGGCCTTTACAGCGCCATTTCTGCCCTGATTGGAATCGCCCTTTTCAATCGCAGGGAACTGGGGTGAGAAAAGAGAGGGTTCAGGAGTCAGAACCCAAAATCATTGATCAATGTTTTCAAGGGCCATCGTCACGGGATTGATCTTCCGGTAGTAGCAATTCCGGGGTTGGGCGTTATGATTTTTGGTATGACAGATCCCTCCGCGGCGCGGTCGAACCGTATAGACCAGTGAGTTTTGCTCACAATTTACAAAGGCCTCCACAAGGTCAAACGTTTCGCCCGAGGTCTTGCCCTTTTCCCATAATTCATTGCGGGAGGTACTCCATAACACGACCGTTCCGGTTTCAAGCGTTTTCTTGAGCGCGACTTCATTCGTATACGCCACCAGAATGACCTCACGCGTATCGGCATTTTGGAGCGCCACCGGGATCACATCCGGACACACTTTGGCGACTTTGGCGATCTTGCTGAAATCCAACGTTAACGTGAGCCCTTCTTCTAATTCCTTCATGCATACTCCTAATGAATTTTAACGATCAACAGGCCATAAATTATCTTGAACGTCTTCTTGACACCGGATGCCCGTCACGGCATTATCCGCTCTCGTTTTGAGGGTGTTTAGCTCAGTTGGTTAGAGCGCTTGCCTCACATGCAAGAGGTCACAGGTTCAAGTCCTGTAACGCCCACCATCCTTCGCTCGCAGCTTTAGGCAAGAGTAAAGGCTGTCCGCCGAAGACCCCGTATTTCAGGGCAGAGGTGGACCGACTCATTATCCAATGTTTCGAAACTATTACTGGCCATCCCTCTTTTGATCCCTCAGCGGATACTGATCCCCCCACCCGCATACAGTCCATCAATATAGTCTGCTTCCACAAAGAGGGAGCAGCGGTTGTTGCACTGGAAGGATAATCCCAATGCCAAAGCCGGGTTCACTTCCATCTTACTGTCATTGGCACCACCGATATTATCAAAGGACTTGTACACCACATCCAACCCGGCGCCACCGTAGAGATAAAGATGATCCAACAATGTTTCATCACTGAATATCAGCATGCCATTGACACCTGTCAGCGCCAGATACTCGGCGCTCGTGTGATAAATGACCCCACGGATGGCAAGATCGGCTAAATCAATCGGATCCAACGTATACAGGGCTCCCCCCTGAATGGCGAAATTCACCGGTTCATCGCGCATATCCACCGCTCCCAGATCGACGAAAACGCGAAGGTCATCAAGCGCGGAAATGGTGGTGCGGGCCCCATATGAATCCATTTCATGTCCGAACATCGCGCCCGGAGTTACCTCCAAATTACCCCGATCGCGCGGCGAAGCGGTATCCATGACCGGTAACCCAACCATTTGTGCATTTGCCAGTCTCGCAAACCCGAAAACCATGCCCGCCCCTAACAAGCCCATAGCCAATGTCGTAAGTTTCATACTATTTTCCTCCAAATGGTTAAGCCCTACTTTATTCTGAATCTTTAATCCTGTCTTCTGAATTCTTCCAAAGAAAAGGCCGCCCTTGCGAGCGGCCGTATCCAGTTCAATTTGTGAGGATCGCTCAGGCAACTGCTTTTTGGGCAAGCCCCTTTTTAGCCAAGAGTACAATCTGAACAAACCCATCCGGATCATTGAACGCTATCTCTGACATCATCTTGCGGTTCAATTCAATTCCAGCCACTTTCAACCCTTCGATAAACCGGCTGTAAGCCAATCCCTGCTCACGGCAAGCGGCCGACACCCGAACCGTCCACAGGCGGCGGTAATCCCCCTTGACGTTCTTGCGATGGATATAAGACAACCGCATCGCGCGGTCCACCGCCTCGGTGGCCTGTCGGAATAATTTGCTGCGTGACCCGCGGAACCCGCTGGCCGCCTTTAATCTCGTCTTCCGGCGCTTACGCGACGCCGGCGCATTGGTAGCTCTTGGCATAGTCTCGTCCTTTCAATTCGTTTACATCATTTCCGCAATACGTTTGTGGTCGGTATCATGAATGACTTTTCCGCCACGCAGGTTGCGTTTACGTTTTCTTGACTTGCTGCTCAAAAGGTGACCACTCCCCGGACGCTTGAACATCAGCTTCCCTGTCGCCGTCACCTTGATCCGCTTACTCACCATCTTCTTCGTTTTTTTCTTAGGCATGATACTCCTCTTTCCGGGGTCAGCTCCACGTACTGGCACGAATTGTCTGCCATCCGGAAAAACAAGGGGGGGACTCTACCTGAGAGACCCGGTCCCGTAAAGCTTTTTCAAAAACTAACCTTACCTCGCAGGGATGGCTCCCGCTGCCACCGGGGTAACCGGCGTGGAAACACCCGACACCGAAGCGGGAATTGGCAACCCATTCCCCAGTCCCCCTGAGCGGGCGGCCCCTGAGGCCACCGGCTTACCCGACCGCGGTCCCAGTACCATAACGATACTGCTGCCGATCAGTTTCGGGGGCATATCCGGCTGCGCCACCTCTTCACAACTCTTCATCACGCGGTTGATCACATCGAATCCCAACTCCCGGTGCGCATTCTCACGGCCCCGGAAGTACAAGGAACACTTCACCTTCATTCCCTTCTCCAGGAATCCGTGAATGTGATTGACCTTGGTTTCAAAATCATGATCCGCAACATTGGCGTGGAATTTGACTTCCTTCATCTCGGCGGCATGTTGATGCTTGCGCGCCTCCCGCTCTTTGCGGGCCTGCTCATACTTGAACTTTCCGAAGTCCATGATACGGCAAACGGGCGGCTCCGCATTGGGCGACACCTCCACGAGATCCAGACCTGCACGAACGGCCATCGACATGGCCTCACTGACGGTGACCACACCGAGCATATTCCCCTGCGGGTCAAGCAATCTGACCTGCGGACACCGAATCCGGTGATTTACTCTGATAGCTTGCGGACGAATTTTACTACCTCCTTGTTGCGGGGCTTTCTACGGCCCCTCGTTTACAACCCACGGCCTTGCTTACCACTTCCTCGCGCAGCATGCCTACCAACTCTTCAACTTTCATGGTGCCCAAATCGCCAACGGACCGGTTTCGAACCGAGACCAACCCTGCCTCTGCTTCACGGGCACCCAAAATCAACATATAGGGAACTTTATCAACCTGAGCATTGCGGATCTTGGCCCCGAGTTTATCCGAACTCCGATCCACACTGACTCTGAAAAGCTCCTGCCCCAGCGTCCCTGCCAGCGTCTCGGCAGCGCCCAGCACCTTGTCGCTGATGGGCAACACGCGAATTTGTTCCGGCGCCAGCCATAACGGGAAGGCGCCGGCATAATGCTCAATCAACACCCCGAAGAATCGCTCCAGACTGCCCAGTAGAGCCCGATGAACCATGTAGGGCCGATGTTCTTTCCCATCATCCCCGTGATAGGCCAGTTCAAATCGTTCAGGCAGATTGAAGTCAAACTGAATGGTACTCATCTGCCATTCACGACCGATGGCATCCTTGACCTTCAAGTCAATTTTGGGACCGTAAAATGCCCCGCCGCCGTCATCCACCACATACGGGATTTTCTCCGCTTCAAGGGCCTGTTTAAGCGACTCTGTGGCCTGTTCCCAGCGGGCAGGCTCACCCACCGCTTTGGCCGGCTTGGTCGCCAGATAGGCCGTTATTTCGGTGAACCCGAACGACCGCCAGATCCGGAGCGCAAATTCAACGGTCCGCTTGATTTCATCCACAATCTGGTCCGGCGTACAAAAAATATGCGCATCATCCTGGGTGAATCCCCGCACCCGCAACAATCCATGCAAAACCCCGGTCTTCTCGTAGCGATAGACGGTGCCCATTTCGGCCCAGCGCAGGGGAAGATCACGATAGGAACGCTTGTGGCTCCTGTAAATCTGGATGTGGAACGGACAATTCATCGGCTTGGCGTAGTAGGACACGTCATCCACCTTCATGGGGGCATACATATTCTCCGCATAAAAGCCCAGATGTCCGGATGTTTCCCAGAGACCAGCACGCCCGATGTGCGGGGTGTAGAGCAGCTCGTAGCCCCCTTTGAAATGTTCCTGGCGCCAGTAATCCTCAATGATCGAACGGACACGGGCCCCCTTGGGATGCCAATGAACGAGTCCCGGTCCGACATCTTCCTGAATACTGAAAAGGTCCAGTTCTTTGCCCAGCTTGCGATGATCGCGTTTTAAGGCCTCTTCCTGCAACAGAATCTGGGCATCGAGATCCGCCTGGGACAAGGCGACCATCCCATAAACACGCTGCAACATGGGATTGGTCTCAATCCCTCGGAAATAGGAACCGGCGACGGAAAGGAGTTTGAAGGCCTTGATTTCACCTGTCCGGGCAAGATGGGGACCCCGGCACAAATCCATGAAATCACCGCATCGGTAAAAGCTGATGGCCTCCCCCACGGGGATGTCGTTCAGCCGCTCCAGCTTGTAACGTTGCCCCTTGGCCTTCAATGCTGACTCCGCTTGCAAACGGTCCATTTCAAGCCGCTCAAACGGAACATTTTCGGCAACGATTCGCGCCATTTCGGCCTCGATTTTAGGAAAATCTTCAGGAGTAAGCCGATTTGAAAGATCAAAATCGTAATAGAACCCGCTGTCGATAGCCGGCCCGATGTCCAACTGGACGTTCTCATACAGCCGGCAGATTGCAGCGGCCATGACATGCGCCGTACTATGGCGCAGAGTTTCTAAATCCAAGTGTATTACCTCTTCCAAAATTGATTAATAACCGCGATATTTAACAGAAACCAAAGCCCCTCTGTCAACTTTTATAAAAACCGCAGCGCCATTTCAACCCAGTGAACGACTCCGCTTGCTTTTAGCCACAGGAATATGTCACTAATACCCCCCATTCTAAAGGAGCCTGAAATATGGAGATGTTAGCACAATTATTTCAACTGAACGTGGATATCATTGAGCATATGGGTTACCCCGGAATCGTCTTCCTGATGACCCTCGAAAGTTCCGTCTTTCCAATTCCCAGCGAACTCGTCATGCCGCAGGCTGGATATCTTGTCTCAATGGGCACAATGAGCATGCCGATCGTGATCCTCCTTGGCGTTGTGGGCAGCTGGCTGGGCGCCTTGTTGAATTATTCCGTTGCCATGTGGTTGGGGCGCCCATTCTTTCTAAAATACGGAAAATATTTTTTCTGTCCGCAGGACAAGTTTGCCATGGTGGAACGCTTCTTCCAGGCTCACGGGGAAATCAGCACCTTTACCGGACGATTAATTCCCGTTGTCCGGCACCTCATCTCCATCCCTGCCGGACTGACACGCATGAAAATGTCGCACTTCCTGCTTTATACCGGAATCGGTTCCGCCATCTGGATTACGATTCTCTCGTATATTGGATACCTCTGCGGGAAAAACATGGAACTCATTAAAAAATACTCCCACATCTGCACCATTGGAGTCATTGTCGGTTGTGTCCTGCTGATTGCCGTCTACACATGGATCCACAAGCGTCGCCAGGCAAAATACGGCAAACCCTCGGCCCAACCATGATTTCCGGCCCCGTAATTCCAGCCGAAAAATGCCAGGATCTCGCCTTCGCGTTGCGGAGCGAATGGCTGGAGACCAATGGCGTTGGCGGGTACGCCTCCAGCTCGATCCACAACTGCAACACCCGGAAATATCACGGGCTGCTTGTCGCAGGATTGGCAACCCCTGCGGGACGGTTCACCCTGCTTTCAAAGTATGAGGATTCGATCGTTACCGACACCGGCGAAATTTCTCTTTCCAGCAATTGTTATCCCGGTGTCATGCATCCGGATGGCCATCGCCGCCTATCGGAATTCCGCATGGAGGAAGGGCCTGCATTCATTTATGAATTTCAGGGAATGTTGCTGCATAAGTGTATTCTGATGGTACAGGGACATAACACCGTTCTGGTGGAGTACCATTTGGAACGGGGAGCTTCGCCTGTCCGACTCCGCCTGAAACCGCTTCTCGCATTCCGTCGGCACCATGAGCTCAAGCAGGAAGATACGTACATCCGGACCTTACCGGTGGCCGTCCCGTCCGGATTCAGCCTCCATCCCTACGAAGGCATGCCCCCCCTGTTCATTCAGGCAAGTCAAACCCCGACCTTTGAGAGCCAACCGACCTGGTACCGGAATCTGGAATATTTCATGGAAGCGGAGCGTGGTTATGATGATCACGAAGATTGCTTTTGCCCGGGCACCATGGAAGTGACCCTACCGCCACAGGGACGCGTGATTATCTCGGCTTCCATCTCAAGCCAGACGGACCTGCCGGCCCTTTGGGCAAACGAAAAGATCCGGCGCCAAGTCTGTGCCCACAGCGCCGAAGCCGTAGCCCGCCAGGCCGGGACACCCGATCTGGTCGGATCCCTGCCGGCCTTGATTCGCAGTGGTCTCCATTTTCCCATCCGTACCCCGGGGTCTTGCCGGGCCACTATCATCGCCGGTTATCCGTGGTTCGATGACTGGGGACGAGACACCCTGATCAGCCTTCCGGGGCTCACCTTTTATTCAGGCCGTCCGGAACTCGGGATTGAAATCCTGAAAGCCGTTGCCCCCCATGAACGGGACGGACTCATTCCAAATTGTTTTGCGGCCGACCCGGAACACCATGCCTACAATTCCGTGGATGCCTCGCTATGGTATTTTTGGGCGGTTCAGCAAATGCTGGAATGCACCGGCGACAAGGAAACCCTGCGCCACACACTTTGGCCTGTGCTGAAGCGCATTGTCGCCCGGTTCATGGCGGGCACACGCTACGATGTGTTTATGACCGACGCAGGACTTCTGCATACCGGCAACCGGCACACTCAGTTAACCTGGATGGATGCCACAGCCTATGGCGAACCGGTAACCCCCCGTCACGGTTTTGCCGTGGAACTTAACGCCCTGTGGTATAATGCGTTAATGTTCTGTGAAGCCGTGGCTAAGGACTTCAACGAAAAACTCCCCTGGCCGGCCCATCTCACCCAAAAGCTGAAAAATTCCTTTACCGCCACCTTCTGGCTGGATGGGCCTGGTTACCTCGCGGATTCACTCGCCGAAGGGATCCTGAACGAATCCATCCGACCCAACCAGATTTTTGCGGCCAGTCTCCCCTTCTCCCCGCTGAGCCCGAATCAACGCATGCGTGTTGTCGAAACAGTACAGCGGGAGTTATTCACGCCCTATGGACTACGAACCTTATCCCCGTCCGACATTGCCTACCGGGGACGGTACGAGGGCGATCAACCGACCCGCGATGCCGCCTATCATCAAGGCACGGTCTGGCCCTGGCTGCTGGGCCATTACGGGGAAGCGCTTTTAAAAACCAGCAGCAATCCCTCCTTGGCCGCCCGGGAATTAACCCATGCCCTCCGACCGCTTTTGACTTACAGTCTGACGGGGCGGGGATTGATCAATGTACCGGAAATTTTTGACGGGGACTCCCCGCAGCGCCCGAATGGGTGTCCCGCCCAGGCCTGGAGTAGCGCCGAACTAATCCGCCTTTTTACGCTTTGCGGCAGAGCGGGTTCCCGATAGGATAGGCATCAACTCTAAAGGAAGTGTACCGAACGATGAACATAACAAACATCAAAGCCAAGGCCAAAGCGCTGGGAATCGCTTTGGGTAAACTGAAAAAGGCAGATCTCATTTTAGCCATACAGAAAGCTGAAAAGAATACCCCCTGCTTCGGGACAGGTTCCCCCGCCTGTCCGCATCTTGATTGCTGCTGGAGAACCGATTGCATCGGCTGAGGGGTAATCCTTTATGCGCATTCTGATGTTCGGCTGGGAGTTCCCTCCCCATATCAGTGGAGGACTGGGTACGGCATGTTACGAAATTACCCGCACGTTGTCCCGCCATGGCGCTGATATTGTGTTTGTGGTACCACGGGCAGAACCGCCAGTGGCAAAAACGCATGTGAAACTCGTGGCCGCCACCCAGTCAACCTTGGCCTACCCTCCCTCAACGGATGATTTTTTTGAACGCCTGAACATCAAGCCTTTTGATTCGATTTTGCGCCCGTATCTCAATGACGAAGAATACCGGACAGTCTTGAACGCCGCCACCGAGCGGGCAATCGAAGCACCGGACCTTCCCTCGGGTATTCTGGAAACCACCGGACACTATGGTCACAATCTGATGGCCGAGGTGGCACGTTATAGTGAAGTGGGCGAAAATTTTGCCATCGAAGATGACTTCGACCTGATTCACGCGCATGACTGGATGACTTTTCCGGCGGCGATCCGTGCCAAACGCGCCACCGGCAAACCGCTGGTTATTCATGTGCATTCCGTCGAGTACGACCGCAGCGGCGACCACGTCAATCAAAGCATTTTCGACATCGAAAAAATAGGCATGCAGGAGGCGGATCACGTCATTGCCGTAAGTCATTACACCCGCAACCTGATTTTGTATCAATACGGCATTGCACCCGACAAGGTGAGTGTCGTCCATAATGCGGTGTCACGGCGGAGCACGGGGAAAGTATACCATGTGACCCGTCCCCATCATGAAAAGGTCGTCCTTTTTCTGGGTCGTGTCACGTCGCAAAAAGGACCGGATTTCTTTGTGGAAGCCGCCGCCCGTGTTCTGGAAAAAATGTCCCATGTGACGTTCGTCATGGCAGGTTCCGGCGATATGCTTCCCCGCCTGATCGAACGTGTGGGGGAACTGCGACTGGGGCGCCATTTCCATTTCACCGGCTTTCTCAATGGTCATGATGTGGAGCGGATGTATGCCATGAGTGACCTATATGTGATGCCCAGCGCCTCGGAACCCTTCGGGCTTTCACCATTGGAAGCCATGATTTATGACGTCCCGGTGATCATCTCCCGTCAGGCAGGTGTCAATGAAGTGCTGCCCCATGCCCTCACTGTAAATTTCTGGGATGTCGATGACATTGCCAATAAAATCCTGGCAGTTCTTAAATACCCCGTATTGTCGCGGGAACTCCTTCGCAATGGGCGCACGGATCTGAAAAAGATCCGCTGGGAAGTGGCGGCCGAACAGATTCAACGGATCTACAACAAACTTCTCGCTTAAATACGACCATGCCTTCTGTATGTTTCATTCTAAAGGTTCATGAACCGCACCGTCTGCGACCTTACTCCTTTTTTGATATCGGAGAATCCATCAACTATGGGGATGATGCGGAAATGCTGGCTCATCTTGAAAAAGCCGCTCATCAATACTACCTCCCCGCCACCCGGGTCCTTCTCAAACAAATACAGGAATTTAAAGGAGATTTCCGGGTTTCGATTTTGTTGTCAGGCGTGGCTATTGACCAATTCGAACGCTTTCAGCCCGAACTTCTCAGCCAGTTCAGGCATTTGGCTGATACCGGTTGCGTGGAATTTATCGCTGAACCCTATTTCCATTCCTTCGCGTGTCTTTTCTCCAAACCTGAGTTCAGGGAACAGATCGACTTGCATCGCCAGAAACTCAGCCACCTTTTCGGACAAATCCCCGGCACACTCAATTGTTACGCTTTGGGTTTCAATAATGATATTGCCATGGAGGCTGCGGGCTTTGAGTTCAATGCCCTTCTTGCCATGGGTTCAGATCGAATCCTTGAAAGCCGCTCCCTTAACCGGTTGTACCAACCCGCCCCCTGCCCTGAACTGCGGATATTCTTTGAAAACCCCTTGCTGGCGGAAAACTTATCGCGCTTTTCGACCACCTCGGGATCCTCGAAAATACCCCTGACACCCGATCAATTCATGAGTCATCTCATCCACAAGCAAGGCGAGATAATGACGTTATCGGTCAATCTCAGTGCGTATGAAAAACAGGCTCTTGGGGATTCCGAAACCCTGGAATTTCTCACACACTTTCCGTCCGTTGTGCTGGCCTACAAGGGATTTACATTCGAAACCCCAAAACAGGTGATTCAGACACATCCTGCCTGCGGTTCCATTTCCGCCCCCGGTTTCGCTACGTGGGAAGATGCAGAACGGGGGTCCAATGGATGGATAAGCAACGAGATGCAGAAAGATGCCATACATGGGCTTTATCTCCTCGAAAAGGAAGTAAAGTCGCACCCCAATCCGCAAATGCTTTTGACCTGGAGGCAGTTGCAGGTTTCCGACCATTTTCTTTACATGGACACCAAACTGCATAACGAACAAATGGAAAACGTAGTGGCCAGTCCCTTCAATTCCCCCTATGACGCTTACATCAACTTCATGAATATCCTGACCGATTTCTCCGAGCGTCTTGCGGCCATTTAAGGCCCCCGTTGATAACACTTTATCCCCTCACAAAATGCAAATATCCCGCCAACGATCATCGCTTATTATCTACTTATTACCAGCCATTGGAGACATGGTGGTGGGTCAGTTCATGTTCATTAATGCGGTGCGCTTGTCTCAGCAGGGTGCCAGTGCCACTGTGGTGGCCAATACGGTAACGCTGTGGAGCCTAGTTTATCTTGTGGCCTGCCCCATCTTAGGGAAAATTGTAACCGCCACCAATGCGTCCCGTCTGATGGTGGCCGCCATGGCGGGGTTGGCCTTGATCGGTCTACTCTTTACTTTTGTCCTCAGCATTACAGGAGTATACATTCTCATGGCGTTAGCCGGAATTGCAACGGCCTTGTTTTTTCTGCCATTTCAAGTGTTCATGAAGGCGGTGGATGGCGCCAATAACAAACCGCTGACTTACTCCACCGGGCTTTATACCTTTGCCTGGAGCATGGGATTCGCTGTGGGGCCATTTATCTCGGGAATCTTGATGGAACTCGGCACTTCGACGCCCGGAGGTGGGAACACAGGCTGGAAATATGCCTGTTATTTCGCCGCAGGAGTCTCCGCCTTAACAGGAATGGTCATTTTCTTTCTGAGGAATATCACCCGATCCCGGCCGCTCCCCATCACCGAATACAAGATTGAACCAGCCCCGGCACCCGTGGACTATTCCAACATGCCTGACCTCGCCTGGTTGGGCTGGATCAGTGCCGGTGTGGGCGTCATCGTCATAACCTTTGTTCGCGCCGTTTTTCCAGTTCGCGGGGAAACCAGTCTCCATTTAACACAGAGTTTCCTGGGTGTTCTTTTCTTCCTGGTGAGTCTCGCCCAGGCATTAACGGGGCTCGCCCTATGCCGGGGCCGATTCTGGATGTACCGGGCGTCCTCTGTGGCTGCGTTTGGAATTCTGGGCATCGTTGGAATATTGTTTTTCGGATTCAGCCAAAACCACCTGATGCTCTGCATCGGCGCCCTCTTGTTCGGGGTCTATTCGGGAAGCTTTTTCTTTTATCTCGTATTCCACGCCCTGGTTCACCCGCAACGGAGTTCACAATATGTGGCCATCAACGAAACCTCCGTGGGAATATGCAGTATGCTGGGGGCAATGCTGGGTGGCTATCTGGCGGACCGGTTCGGATTCGGCGTGCTCTACGCCTTCGGAGCCACAATAATTCTTCTGGCGAATATTCTCCAAGTCATCATCCACCGTCGCCATCCGGTCGTGAAAACCTGATTTTACTACTGCAACTCGTTTTGATAGGGAATCTTGATATCAAACGTCTTTCCCAAACGACCTAGTTCGGTAATGATCCCAGGCTGTTTCGTACGGATGTGTTCCCCGATCAGGTAATAGGCTCGTTGCCACGCCCACTTGGTTTTGACGCCCGCATCCCCCTTCATGGCAGCGTCAAGATCAAGATCAAAAACCATATCACACTTGATCTCATCAGCCTGTCCCGTGGCCTGAAATACCAGACGGCGAGTCCCCTTGAGATAGCGTCCGTAAATCACCAAAGGCCGGTCGAGATACAGATTCGCCGTGAGCAACGGATAGGCCTCACAATACGTCTGGCCGGCAAATCGGAACTTCACATCCGACAACACCGGACGACTGACCTCACGCACACGGCTCTCAAACACCTCAGGAATGTCCCACCGGCCGGTCTTGACAATAAACGTATCACCCCGGTTGCGGTAACTTAACAAGTCCAATAGATAAGCATCCACCCCTGGAAATGTACCCAGGGTGAACACGGAAACCGCTCCCTGGTTCGTCTGGCTGAACGCTTCAATGATCCGGGTATGATCCGTCATCCCCACCGTGGCATCCCCATCACTGGCAATCATCATGATGACTGGCCGGCCCTCTTTACGGGGGAACTGCAGCAAATCTTTTAATGCGTCAAAGATATCGGTATTTCCGACCGACTCCATCCGTCCAATAAACTCTTTGGCCAACTGCAAATTCTCCGGATTCACCGCCGCCCAAGTGTCAAAACACTTTACAACGGAGTCGCGGAATTCCACCACGTTAAAGCGGTCTCCCGGGGCCATAAACTCCAGCGATTTGAGCAACCCTTCGCGACAATAGTGGAGTTTCTGTTCGGTAATGCTGGCCGACCCGTCCTGAACCAGAAGAAAATCCTTGGGCAAAACGGGCAACAAATCCGTGGTGCGTCGTTTGATCTCAATCCGGCAGTAATTGTAGAATGAGCCCTTTGGCGACTCATAGACAAACACGTCTGCTTTGAGATGCTTTTCCAAGGCCTTAAGAACATTCACCCGCGCCTGTTTTTCTTCAATGATTTTCCGGGCTTCATCCTCAATGACTTTCTTCGGTGGGGGCACATCCCGGGGTTTCCCGCCCCCTCCTGATCCTGCCGGCACATTACGCCCCCAAGTGAACTGGGAGGGATCATCTACTAGATAATACGCACCTGTGGCGACCAACCCGCTTTCCAACGCATCTCTACTCGCTGGTGCAACAATGTCCAACCCGGCCAGACTGCGGGGGATCGCGTCAATATACCGGCGGGGCTTCCGTTTGGCATCTTGATCACGTACAATCGCCTGATTGATGCTCAAGATCTCCTGGCGCGGCTCCCAAATCGGGCGATCGACCGGCACCGGATCAGCCAGATTACGTTGCTCGCCAATCAACACGCCCGCTCCCACCTGCCGGGGTTCCACCGCCGATTCATCCAATGCCCGCCGGGTCGTCGTTGCCTCACCCCCCACATCACCTGCCACTTCACCATGAGCCGTCTCAGGCTTGAACTTCGGGGGCCGCCGGTCAACCTCCGGGATCTCCGGAACCATTTTGACATTTTCCAGTTTAAGGGAAATTTGCTTTTCCGGGGTTGGCCCGGCCGCCATCTTGTAGACACTGAAGCCGGGAAGCAGAAGAATGATGGCCACATGCAGGAGGATCGAAACCAGGATCGCCACCCCATACCAGACGAGATTGCGCCGCCGCATCCTCCGGATGATCTCCAAGGCGCCCAACGGCTCAATCTTTTTCCTGAAATTTAGTTGTCGCGAAGTGGTGTTCATGGCCCTATTTCTTTTTCGCCCAATCACTGTCAGGGTAACGCTCCAAAAGTTCCTTTTTGGCCTTTTCCGCGTCCGCCGCATGCCCTGCGGCCGTGGATTCAACCGCCGCCTCGTAAAGACAGGCGGGGACCAGATCCGGATCATCGAATAACACCGCCACGCTCAGGAAATGTCGCGCCGCCCCTTCATGGTCACCTTTGATCTTCAAAGCCCTTCCAATACCGGCATACGCCTGCACACGAATGGATAACAAAAGGTCGGTTCCCGCCAGGGTCGCCGACTCTTCAAAGGCACGTCTGGCCTTGTCGGCATCGTTGCCCGCCAGACTCAATTCCCCGAGTTTCAGCCAGGCTTCAGCCAGGGCCTGACTTTTGAAATCAATGCCAGTGACCCGTTCAAAGGCCTGCCGGGCCTCGTCATTCTTTCCCAATCCCATCAGGACTTTACCCTTCAGGCACCAGGCTGTTTGCTTCCAATTGTCCGATTTCGCCTGCCCCTGTAACAGGTCAATCACTTCAGAGGCCTTTGCAAACTCTCTTTTTTTGAGCTGATAATCGCCCAGCCATTCCAAGAGCTCAGGCGGAAATTTATCGCGCTGGGGCGTACCGATCAACTGCTGCAGAATCGGGGCCGCTTCATCCGGTTTCTGACGGCGCTGAAGGACCAAAGCCAGGCGAAAACTGGCCCGCTGCCGCAAATCATCCGAAGGGACAGGTACGGACGTCAAAACCAGGCGGAAAGCCGCTTCAGATTCCTCCAGCTTGGCCGTTTCTTCCAACAACACTCCAGTCCAGAACCGGGCATCCGCCAGATATTTCGTGGCCGGAAATTTTGCCAGCAGTTCGCGCCATGTTTCAAGCGCCTGAGCATCTCGCCGCAGATAGGTTTCGCTGATGGCTTTCTGGTAAAGCGCATCCTCCACAAACCGGCTTTGGGGGAATTTTTCCAATAAACGGGCATAGGCGGCCACGGCCAGTTCGGGCTTTTTTGCCATCCCGAAACAGGACGCCTGGGCAAAAATAGCCTGCGCGACCAATTCATGTTTAGGGAAATCCGTCGCAAGCCGTCCAAAGAGTTCCGCAGCCTGCAATAGTTCGCCCTTCTTCTGTTGCAGATGGGCCAAACGGTACAGGGCATCACCAGCTAACAGGGAGTCAGGATATTGGTCCAGAAGCATGCGATAATACTGAACCGCACCGGCATCATCATTCAGGGCTGCACTGGATTCCGCCAAAAGCCAACAGACATCCCGCTTCACGCGATCGACCGTGACGAGTCCCCGCGCCTGGTCAAGGGCCGCCTGGAAACGCCCGAGTTTGAATAACGCCAAGGCCCGTTCATACGCCGCTGTGGAAGCCATATCCCCGGTCGGATTCGTCTTCAGCAACTCGGCATAGGTCTCCGCCGCCTCTTCGTTTTTCATCACCTGCCGCAGACAGTTCGCCTTTAGATATAGCCATTCCTGGGCTTTCCCGTTATCCCCTGCAGACGCAGCGGAACCCTCCCCGCCACAAATTTTCAACGCTTCGGCATAGCGTTTGGCGTTATATAGCGACCACGCCTGTTGAAGACGGGATTGGGCCACACGTTCATCCTTGGGATATTGAGTCGCCAATTTTTCATACGCCTGGGCCGCCGCTTCGTAATCCTTGCGGGAATAACAGAAATCCCCGAGTTGGAACAAGGCTTCGGCGCCCATTCGTGGTGATCCCGGGGCCGAGGCCGCCAACCCATAAAGCAGGACGGCCCGTTTGCCCTCACCGCGGCGGTCAATCCCGGCCAATGCCAATGCCGCATAGGGCACCAGCTGGGTTCCGGCATACTTGGTCAAAACGGCGTCGTAGGCTTTCGCGGCCTCATCCAATTTCGTCTGCTTCTCATAAGCGACACCCAGCGCAAACTGACAAGCCGCCCCCATTTCAGATGTCGGGGATCCCTTCAGCATGGAGCTCAACAATTGAATCTGCTCCTCGTGCTTGCCGCCCTGCTCCAACAACTCAGCCCGGCGCAAACCCGCCCGGTAATGGAACTCCCCTTCGGCAAAACCATCAAAGACCTTCTGATACGTCTGATCCGCCTCAGCCGTTCGGCCAAGCGACCGGTAACATTCGCCCATCCGGTACATCACCACGTCATTGGACGCATTCTGGGGATTCTGGGTCAGATAGGCTTGATACTCCTTTAACGCCATTTCCCACATTCCCCGGGAATAAAGGCCATCCGCAAACTGTAACTGCTCCCCTTCGCTGAGCGCAAAGGCGGAAAAGGAGACACAGATAAACAGCAAATAAATGAAAGCCTGTTTCATTCGTAATCTTACGATTCGCCCTTTGTTTCAACCAGTCCGGTTGCAAAGGAGACATTCCAGATATCCGCCTGCCGGCAGAGGTCCAATACGCGGATCACATGCTGATAAGCCGTATCACTGTCGGCACGCAATAACACCGGCTGACCCGGGAAAAGGACCACCAAACGCTTCAGCAGTGTCGAAAGTTCACCATCGCTGAGTTTCCGGCCATTCACCACCGTCGTGCCATTCTTCATGATATTCAGAATAATTTCACCCGGCAGGCGTTGTTCAATTTTGGCGGAAGAGGCCGTGGGCAATTTGACATCCAATTCGGCTTCCCACTGCGTAAAGATCTGGCTCATGATGGAGTAACAGAGCAGAACGAGCAAAAAATCCACCATCGGCGCGATCTGAAAGGCGATGGGATTAGGTTGATGCCGTCCCCGGAAGTTCATTTGCCCCTCTTGCTCAACAGGATGTTCATGACTTGTCCTGAGGAGACTTCAAGTTCGGCGATAATCCGGGCCGCCCGATTACGGAAATAGGCATAAAAAGCCATGGCAGGAATACCCACAATGAGACCTGCCGCCGTGGCAATCAAGGCCTCGCCAACCCCTGCTGCGAGGAGCATGGGCTTGGCTTTTGTCAAATCCAAAGCGACGGCATTAAAGGCATGAATCATCCCGAATACGGTCCCCAGCAGGCCCACCATCGGGGAAAGCACCGCCAGATCAAACAGGTATTGGGTTTGGCCCTGAATGATCAGCGCCTGCCGCCCGCCTTCGGACTCGATGACATCCTTTAGCAACGCAGGCGAAATTTCGCCTGAGCGCACATAATCAATCGCCGCCACAGTCACCTCGGAGAAGGCGCAGGGTTTATACCCGCAGGCGGCACGCGCATCCGCCAATTCACCCACCTCCAATTTGTCCAACACATCATCCTTCAGCAATTGCGGCACCACCTGATTGCGCCGCAAAACAAAGAAAAAATAGATCACCAAGGCCAACCCCACAATGGACATCAATCCAAGGACTACCATCACCACACCCCCGCGGCTCAACATATCCAGCAAGGACACATTTTGAGATAACAGGTCGTCTTTACCCATCGCCGACTCAGCCAGCACTCGTGTTGCCGTCAACGCCAAGATCAAAGTCGCCATCCATTTCATATTCATGCGCATTTCCATTCTCCTAAACCCGGCAATGCCGGAATAAAAAAACCACTGCAAATTAGATTAACGCCATATCTTACTGCATCAAGTCTAAACTCACCCTTATGCATAGCCCACGAACTTACCCACCCTACCTCGCAAGCCATTCGAGGGTCACATTTTCGGCGATCACATCGTGCGGAATCAGTGCATACTTCCACGGCTTACCCTTATAGGTCTTCGCGTAGTCGCTGGCCTGCTTGCACCATCTTTCGGCCACGTCCTTCTTGGCCACAACATCCTGATCTGTCATTTCGTCACGGCGCTTGGGTTCCAACATGTAGATCACCGTTTCCGTCTCTGCCACAAAGTCCGGTTGGTATTCACAATGGTCGGCACCGGACTTGTAATAAATCTGAAACTGGCCCTTTGCAGGCTTAAACCACCTTGATGCTTCGCGCTCCAAAATAATCGACAACTTACGTTCGGGGTCTGCCTGGAATTTCTGGACCGGGTAAAGGCAACGCGTGAACCCGCCAAAAAGATATTTCGCCATATTGCTCTTGTCAGCGGGTGGCTGACGGTAATCAAGCACCGGCTCAGTCGCCGAGGCCGTGTAGGCGCTTGATTTCAACTCGGAAAACCCTTTGCTGATCTTCACCTCGTAGCCGGTCGCCTTTTCCCAATAATGCTCCTGCATCTGGGCATGGACGAAACGCGCTATGTCCCGCTGGTAGCAACCGAGCACTTTGCGCGTCTCGTTCTCATTAGGCAGATAGTTTCCCAGGTGCTTCACCACCTGACCGGCTAAATCGTAAAGCAGATCGGCGTGTGCATCGTATGAAACATCATCAAAATCAACCAGGCCGCTCACGACATAATCTTCCAACCGTAATTCCTCAATGCCGCCTTTTCCCGTCGCAATCACATCCACCTGGTCCGTGCGCAGGTGTTTGGCCCATAGTTCCTCTGACACGGGCGGATAATTGAGCGTATCGAGCTTGAGCGTGAACGGCTTGAACCCGGATTGAACCTTACCTGTGGGCACAACCAGGATGCGCGGGATATCGATCGTCTGCTGGATCACCAACTCGGTGGTCTTGGCCACAATGGCCGCGATGTCAGGCTTGGCCGCCACCCCCTCAATTTCGAGTTGGGTTGGGCGATACTGACTGGCAACCTCCTTCACCACCGCCGCCTGCACTTCTTTTTTTGACAAATAAGAAACACCCGGCAACACCTGCGGCTGGTTTTCCAGATTTCGGATCACCTGATACGCAATCTGCGCCACCTTCTGGTCTTCCGACGTCTTGAAAACGGGCTGTTCCGCAGCCTTCGGCATCACCGTATTGGCCGTCGTTTGGACGGGCTCCAGGCCCAGTTTACTGGCCAGTTGGGACTGGGAATAAACTGTCACGGTTTTCTCGCCCAATTGTTCCGGCTCCAAAATCACCTGTTGCATGCGAACGGGCGAATCCGGCTTCTTGGCCTCATCCACAATCTCCTGGAACTTGTCATGCGCAATGATATTCAGGCGATCCACAGTGTTGACGCCAGTCCGCCGACCATAGGGCAGACGCAAACCACGCCCAATGGACTGCTCGATGAGAATCCGGGCATTGGCCGCGCGCAAAGGAACGATGGTATAGAGGTTTGTCACGTCCCAGCCTTCTTTGAGCATGTTGACGTGGATCACAATTTCCGTCGGCTCATCGGTATGCTCGACCTTCAACAACCGCTCCACCATCTCGTCTTCTTCCGCACCGGTCTTGCTGGAGTCAACCTGGATGACCTTGGTTTTGTAGCGGCCCTCAAAAAACGTGTCCGACTGGATCAGGTCAATCAATTGCTTCGCATGGGTCGTATCGCGTGCAATAACGAGGACAAAAGGTTTCACAATTTCTTTGCCACTCTCACGGGCATAGGTTTCCAGTTCGACCTTCACTTGTTCGTGCAGACGGACCCCATCCTGAAGCTTCATCAACTCGATGGCCTCCGGCGTCATCCCGGCGGGATTGAAATTCTTGCGCGTGACGACGGCAGGCTCCTTAACAAACCCATCCGCCATAGCTTTTCCCAGAGGGTAGTCGAGAATAACGTTCTTGAATGGCACGGCCCCCTTAGGAGTTTCAACGAACGGAGTCGCCGTCAGTTCCAAGCCAATGACCGGCTTCAAGTCATTAATTGCCCGCACGCCGGCACTGGCGCGGTAGCGGTGCGACTCATCCATGATGAGCACGAGATCGGGCAGGCTGGCCAGATACTCGAAATAACTCTCGCCGATGTATTCAGAGAGCCGCTTGATTCGCGGCGATTTCCCGCCCCGGACTTCCGAGTTGATCTTCGAGATATTGAAAATATTCACCTTACAGCGTAACACCTCATCGAACAGCGTTCCGGCCTTCGCCTCATAATTGTCACCTGTTATGATTTCAGGCGCATCGGTAGCGAATTCGGCAATTCCCTTGAACACATATTTCGAGGTGTTCGGGGTGAAATCCGTGATGAGTTTGTTGTAGATCGTCAGGTTTGGCGCCATGACAAAGAAATTATTGATGCCATGCGCAAGGTGGAGATAACTGATGAAGGCGCCCATCAGCCGCGTTTTACCCACGCCGGTGGCAAGTGCGAAACAGACCGAGGGGAATTCGCGCTCGAAATCGGTTACAGTTGGGAATTCGGAACGAATCACTTCCAATGCGGCGGCGATATCAGCCCCCTTCCTGGGCGGAATAATCTCCGTGATGCGGTCCAGGATTTCCAGTGAGCGGCGTTGGGGTTGGCGGAGGCTTAAACGCCCGGCAATGGCATTCACTTGGGGTTTCATGATTCAGCCCCTCCTTTGTTCGTTTGAGTTAGTTCCATTTTGAAACTAACTGATGATCGCAACACCTTGACCTCACGATTGATCTCCGCCCGGAGTTCCGCCTCTGACGGCACATAAAGTTTATACTTACTGGCAAAGATCTTCTGCTGGTCATCACCCAAGGTGTAACGGACTACCGCGTCATTCTTATCGGCACACAGGATCAGACCCAGTGTCGGATTATCACCCGCTGTACATTTTTCCCGGTCGTAATAATTCACATAGAGATGAAGTTGGCCAAGGTCCTGGTGGGTCAACTTGCCGGTCTTGAGGTCAATGATGACATAACACTTCAGGATCGTGTGGTAAAAGACCAGATCGATGTAGAAGTGGTCGCCGTCCAATGTCAACCGCTCCTGCCGAGCCACAAAGGCAAAGCCCTTACCCAGTTCTAGCAGAAAAGACTGTAGATTGTTGATCAGTGCCGTTTCTAGATCGGTTTCCACCAGTTTTGGAGACTCCGGCAGACCGGTAAACTCGATCACCACCGGATCCTTAAAAATGTCACCCGGCTTTTGGATCTCCTGGCCTTTTGTGGCCAGCCGCATCAGCCCTTTTTTGTCGCGACTTAAGGCCAACCGCTCGTAGAGCAAACTGCATATCTGCCGCTCAAGTTCACGGGCCGCCCAGTTGTTCTGGATGGCCTCGATTTCGTAGAATGCCCGGGCTTCAGGCTTATCCACCCGCAGCAGAGTCCGGTAGTGTGTCCAAGAAAGATTCGGATTAAGTTGTCCTGGTTCCCAAGATTGGCTACGCAGTGCGTAACCAATCTCCGCAACAGATGTCCCATGCATAGCATCTGGCGGCGGCGCAATTTCCGAGGTAACCCCCGTGTTAGCAGATTTGCAAGGCACTGCGTCGGATATTTGACGCAGTGCGTCAATTTTCTGATGAGTCAGCAGTTCAGGATAACCTTGATATAAACGCCTGAACCAGAATAGGTTGTCTTTCGAATATCCTGAGCCATAATCCAAGGTCATCTGTTTCGCAAGGTCACTGATCAACTTGTCACCGTAATCAGCACGCCTCTTCCCCTTCTGCTCTTCCTCCACTATTTCCCGCCCAATCAACCAATTCGAAACCACCTGGGTAGAATTAACAGATCTGGAAACAGTTGACTTGGCAGACTCCAAAATCCGCCGAACACGATCATAAAGTGTGGCACCTTTTTTCATCATTTTACTCATAATTCCAACTCCTGCTGTCCCGGTTTCTTGGGCGCCTTGGGCAGGTTCTCAACCTTGAGACTGTAATCATCATGCCCCCATTCGCAGCGGGAGAGCACCTGTTTTGGGATCTTCTTTACCGTCAGGTTGGGATAATGCTCCGTTCCGCCTTTGGGAATGCGGAAGGCCGCGCAGAGCACGAGCAAAGACCGCTCCGGCCCTACCTCATCACTTAATTGCGACAACTGATCCGAAGTCAGATGCTGAGTGGTGACATAGATGAAATCCCGCTCGGTAGAATGCCCATGCTGCCAATAGACTGTGTCACTGGGAGCATAGGTGAACCCTTCTAGCTTACAGGCGGCTTCGGCCAACATGGCGGCATTGAATTCCTTGCTAATGACCCACTGCCCCCACTTGTCCTTTTCCAGCAACGACGGCGCCAGCCGGTAATATCGGAATCCCCCGCCGCCCTTCCACCCTACCGCCTCAGTAATACCCTCAGGGTCCTCACCATCAATCACCTTCTTCAGCCGGGGAATGATGTGGGTGTGACAATGCTCACCCAACTCAACCATGATCCAGCGCCGCCCCATCTTGTGGGCAACCGCACCGGTTGTGCCTGAGCCGCCGAATGAATCAAGCACCCAGTCGCCAGGTGCGGAACCAATTTCAACCACCCGGCGGAGAAGGCGCTCTGGCTTGGGCGTATCAAATGCATTGTTTGCACCGAATAGAGCAATAATCTCTTTTTTCGCCTCTTGATTGTGCCCAACTTCTTGGTTCGGCCACCAACTCCATGACATGATACCCTCTGACTCCGACAAGAAATTCTTTACACGCGGCCTAGCCTTTCCGTCTTTCCCAAACCAGAGCCTTTCGTCAGCAAGCAATCGTTTGAACTCAGATTCAACATTCCCCCAACAACGACCATCTGGAGGATCATAAATCTCGCCTCCAGGCGTTTTAATCTTATACATCTGGTTCGGGCGCCATCCTTGTGCTGTGAAATCAGCAGAAGTCCATGGACCACGCCGATCATTGTCTGGGTTTTTAAATTGCGACGTTTGCTCTGGTGATATTACCAGTTTCTGGAAAGTGACTGTCGCAGCGTTCTTGGCATAAACAAGAATGTGATCGTGTGCTGCGCCTAAATGGATTCGTGCATCGGGAGAGGTCCGCTTTTGCCAAAGAACGTTGGCGATGAAGTTTGATCGGCCAAATACTTCATCGAGAAGCACCTTGAGATAGTGAGATTCATTATCATCGATATTGACCCAAATTGCCCCGTCATGCCTAAGAAGATTTCTCAGGATTTCAAGTCTATCTCTAATTAAAGAAAGCCAAAGCGAGTGTTCAATCCCATCATCGTAATGCTCGAATGCACTGCCCGTGTTATAGGGCGGGTCAATGTAAATACACTTGATCTTTCCCGCGAACTCCTGCTCCAGCGCTTTAAGGGCGAGAAGATTATCACCGAAGATGAGACGGTTATCAAAGCGGTCTTTGTCCGACACCCGGTGCGCCGCGTGATGCGACTTCGCCGGTTCTTCGAGCAAGATACGCGGCTCCAACCGTGGCCGGTTCTCCTTCCCGATCCAGGTCAGTTCAAGCTTAGATTTTTTGATCATGATCAAATCCAAATGGCAGGCTTCTCAACAAGTTGATCTTCAGTGTAAGCGTGGGCGCTCATAGGGGAGGCTACAACTGGTCTTCGCTCCCCTCATCTAAATCATCCGTGAAATCACGCTGCCCATTGGGATCGAAAAATGACCGATCAAATCCATCCTCCAACTTAATGGCCTTAAACCGTACATCTCCCGCATCCTTGAAGGTTTTGCCATAGCGATAAAATGAAGCACTGTCATCCGTAATAGCGAAATCGGCCTCCACGACTTCTGCTTGCGCAATGATCTTAATGTCATCCTTTAGTGCATCGCGCATCACTCCTTCTAGGCGAAGTCTTTTCCAGTCAAGTTTTGCCGCCCTTTGCGCGTGATCCCAGTTGAATGGCAACACTACACAACAGCGCAACAAATCCGGAGGAATCTCCTGTTTGATGCAAAACTCGGACACCACTATAGTTGAAAGGAAAATCGGGATATCATTCTCTAAGAAATACCGCCAGTAAAGTCGTGCAGATTCATAATGTTCCCGACTCTTATCGGCGAGTGTGATGAGAAAACTGGTATCAAGAAGAACGCCAGCGGCCATGAGTTATGCTCCCCTTACTTCCCGCACCCATTTTGCCGCATCCGGTACGTCAGCCCATGCTTTAGTTCCCTCCGCCGCAAAACGATTGAGAGCTTCCTCATTATACGTCGGCTGATAATCCATGAACGAAATCAGTCGGATGTTACGCATTTCACCAGTCTGAAAATGCTGTTCTGCACTGACATGCAACAAGGCCTTGTGGTAGAGCCGGTTTTCCAACTGTTCACGAAGATATCCATGGGACGTCCCCACCAGAATGGGCTTACCGCCATGAACGAGCCGCAGATGGATATTTGCCTTTTGCATCCCCCCCATATCCACGACTTCACCGAATAAATATTTCTCAACGGCGACCCAGGGCACGATTTCGCCGACACGATAGTCTGTCTCCCGACTCACTCGGATCGTGGGAATGGAGTCCCCTTCGGGGCGCACCTCAAAACTCAGGTCCGGGTTATTTTTCGCTCTAGACTGCCATTTCTGAATCACTTCTGCTCTTTTAGGGTCGATTTCACCGAGCACATCCTGTCTTGCCATCAGCTTCAAATCCGGTTCGAGACTAGATAAAATAAGAAGAGGCACCAATGTCCGAAAAATGTACGATCCTTCGACGATTTGCACATGGACTTCATCAAGCTTAAGCCGCTGACCACCACCAATGAAGGCTTCAACCTGGCAATTGAATTCATTGAATTGCGACAAACCAATGGAAACGGGGGTAATCTCCCTTCCCTCTGTTTTCCCATGAATCACAAATTCAATTGTTGTTTCTATGCTCATTGTCCACCTGTGGATATACTATACGACAACCTTGATAGGATCGGCAAGGACCAGTGTCGATGGATCAAAAATCTTGTGACGCAGGTTGGCGTCCCTATGGACGTTGGACTTTCAAAAAATTCCCGCCGGGGTCTTCACTTTTCACATTTATTAATTTCACCGGTCCACACCTACTTTCATTGCGCCTCAATCACCCGCTCAAATACCTCCAAAACCGCCGTTCCCTCCCACCCTGCGGACTCGAGGACGCAGGACTCAGGTTTGGTGGCAACTTTTGGGGATGACGGGGCTTTGGGAAAAGGGGCGAGAACCTTTGCAGGCGGGGTAGCCGGTGCAACCCCAGAACTCCTGGCCAGCATTTTTGCCTGCCTTGGCTTTTCGCTTCTGCATGGGTTTGCCACAGTCGGGGCAGGTGGGCGATGGCTCGGCTAAATCGCGGGCCTCAATGCGGCCCTGATGCAGCCGCTCACGGAAGCCGCCGTCATTAAGGAAGACCGCGCCTTGATGCTGCATCTGACTTCCCAGCATGGCCATGGTTCGGCGGATGAGGATGATCATCGAATTAGCGGCAATCACGGGATTCTACTCCCGCATTTGAAACACCCACTACCGCTGAAATTCGCGGGGATCGAGCGGTTGGATCGTAAAATCCGGGTTCCAGTTCGGGGATTGCTTGTAGAAGGCCATCGCATTGTCACAGGTCAGCCGCCGCACATCTGCCTCGGGGAAACCGTCAAGACGGAGTCGATCCACTACCTTCACCAGGCTTAGGGGATCGGAAACCCCCCAATCGGCCGAACCGTTGACGATCATGCGTTCACTTCCGTATTCCCGGATAATCGCCGATACTCGTTCCGGATTGAGTTTGGAGATGGGATAGACCGTCATCCCGCTGTAACATCCACTTTCACGAGAGAGCCGGATGGTCTCCTCGGTGTTGTGATCGATCACGACCCAGTCGGGATTAATCCCCTCCGCCTTCACAATTTCAATCGTCCGCTTGGTTCCCCGCAATTTATCAAGATGCGGCAAGTGGATAATGACTGGAATTTTGTGCTCATGTGCAATATGAAGCTGACGGACAAAGGCCGTTTCCTCATTGGGGGTGATATTGTTGAAGCCGATTTCCCCCAATGCCACACATCGGGGATGTTTGAGATACGGAACAAGACCGTCAATCACCTCTTTGGACAACACCATGTCCTCCGCTTCCTTGGGATTGAGCGAAACTGCGGCATAATGATCGATGCCGAAACGGCGCGCCCGGATCGTTTCAAACTCCAGGATGAGGTCGAAGTAATCAAAGAAGGTTCCGGCATACCGCCGATTGCGACCCATCCAAAAAGAAGGTTCTACACAGGCCCGAATGCCAGCCTTGTACATGGCGACATAGTCATCAGTCGTCCTTGAATACATGTGAATATGGGGTTCGATGATGGTCATAATTCCAGCCTATTTTGAAAAATTAATCCGCGGATCAATCAGAATATAACAAAAATCAGAAATGATATTACCAAGAAGTCCCAGAATGGACGTCAGGGCCAGAATCCCCATAAACACAGGATAATCACGCCCGACAATGGCTTCCAGGCTAAGTCGCCCCATCCCGGGAATCTCAAATATCTGTTCGATAATCACGGAACCGGCGAACATCACGCCTAGAATGCCGCCAATGCCTGTGGCTATCGGGATGAGGGCATTGCGCAGGGCATGTCCCCAAATGGCCCGCCGGGCAGACCCGCCCTTGGCCAATACCGTTCGCAGGTAGTCTTTGCCGATTTGATCAAGGAGGGAATTCTTCATCAACAGCGTCAACACCGCAAACCCGCCGATGGCATAGCACAGCACTGGCAATACCATGTGCCAGACCATATCACCCAACTGTCCGAACCAAGGAAGAGCTTCATAGGCTTCGGAATGAACACCGGAGAGCGGAAAAATGTCCCATAGATTTTCAGCCGTGCCGCACAACAACATCTTCAGCAACATGCCGAAGGCCACGGTGGGAATCGCATACCCCGTCAGCACGATCACACTGGAGGCCATGTCGAAAGCGCTCCCGTTCTTGAGCGCCTTTGATATCCCCATCGGAATGCAGATCAGATAACTCAACACCACCCCGGTGATACCGAAAACGAGTGACACCGGAACCCGCTCCCGGATCAGTTGCCAGGATGTTTTATTGGGATACTTAAAGGAATCCTGGCTCATTCCCATGTGATCGTGAACCAGCCACTTCCAATATCGGGTCAGAAAGGGCTTATCAAAACCGAAATGTTTCTCCAAAGCCTTACGCTGTTCAGCTGTAATGGTCCCTGAGGCCCCCGCCGCCATCTTGCCTTCACCGGAGTTGATCCCTTTCATTTGCATAATAATCTGTTCCACCGGCCCGCCGGGCACCAATTGAACCAGTCCATAGCAAACAAGCGTAATCCCCAGAAACGTGGGGATCACCAGCAACAAGCGCCGGATGAAATAAGAGGTTCGTTCCATTACACCACGTAAGTCGTAGATACGGTTGCCCCACCTGACCCGGTCCAATTGGTATGGAAGGCCTCACCGCGCGGCTTATCGACACGCTCATAGGTGTGCGCCCCGAAATAGTCACGCTGAGCCTGTAGCAGGTTTGCGGGCAAACGCTCACAACGATAGCCGTCATAATAATTCAAGGCGGCACTCATGGCCGGCATCGGAATGCCAAGCTTGATCGCCATCGCCAACACTTTCCGCCACGAAGACTGTGACCGCGCCGTCGCCTTCTGGAAGAAGGGATCCATCAGCAGATTATCGAGCGCCGGGTTTTTCTTGAAGGCCTGCTTGATCTTACCCAGGAAAACAGAGCGGATGATACAACCTCCGCGCCACATCAGGGCAATGCCGCCATAATTTAAATCCCAGCCATACTCCTTGGCCGCCGCACGCATCAACTGATACCCCTGCGCATAGGACACAATCTTCGAGGCATACAACGCCTTGCGAAGATCTTTGATCATCGACGCCTTGTTGCCCGTGAACACGGCTTTGGGGCCTGCCAGAACTTTCGAAGCCGCCACTCGTTCGGACTTGATCGCCGAAATACAACGGGCAAACACAGCCTCCGAAATCAGTGTCAGCGGCATCCCCGTATCAAGGGCGGCAATAACAGTCCATTTGCCTGTCCCCTTCTGCCCGGCGGCGTCGAGGATCAGATCGACGACCGCATTGCCCTTCTCGTCCTTGTAACCAAGAATATCCCGGGTGATCTCAATGAGATAACTATCCAGCTCGCCTTCATTCCAATCGGCAAAGACCTGATGCATTTCCGCGTTGGTCATTCCCAGTCCGACCTTCATCATCTGATAGGTTTCACAAATCATCTGCATGTCGCCGTACTCAATCCCATTGTGGACCATTTTCACAAAATGACCGGCCCCGCCCTGCCCCACCCATTCGCAACAGGGCTCCCACTTAGCGGTCTTGGCACAGATTTTCTGAAAAATCGGCTTCATATGGGGCCAGGCGGCCGGGGAACCGCCGGGCATGATGGACGGACCGAGCAGCGCGCCTTCCTCGCCTCCGCTGACACCGGTTCCAATGTAGAGCAGTCCTTTGCTTTCGACATATTTCGTGCGGCGCGTGGTATCGGGGAAATGACTGTTCCCCCCATCAATGATGATGTCGCCTGCCTGCAAATGGGGAATCAACTGCTCGATGAATTCATCCACCGGGGCTCCAGCCTTGACCATCAGCATGACTTTACGAGGCGTCTTAAGTTGCCCTACCAACTCCTGAATGCTGTGCGCACCGAGAAGGTTCTTTCCCTTGCCCCGCCCGGCGAGGAACCCATCCACCTTGCTGGTAGTACGGTTATAACAAGCCACAGTGAACCCCTTGCTCTCCATATTAAGCACCAGGTTTTCGCCCATCACCGCCAACCCGATCAAACCGATATCCGCTTTTTGCATCGTCATTACTCCTTAAGTCTTTACCTTCATACACCGCTAAATGCGTTGAAACCGCCATCCACAGGGATCACGGTACCTGTCACAAACCCTGAGGCCTCCCGGCTGGCCAACCACAACAGAACGCCGGTCAGGTCTTCGGGCCGCCCGAATTTCCCCATAGGCGTATGCGCCACAATCGTGTTCCCCCGCGCCGTCAGGGAGCCATCCGGCTGGGTAAGTAACGCGCGGTTCTGCTCAGTCAAAAAGAACCCCGGGGCAATTGCATTCACCCGGACGCCCACCTTGGACAGATGAACCGCGAGCCACTGCGTGAAGTTGCTCACCGCCGCCTTGGCCGCACCATAAGCCATCACCTTTGTCAGAGGCAATAACGCACTCATTGACGTAATATTAATCACCGCGCCACGCCCGGCTTTGGCCATGCCCCTCGCAAAAACCTGGGTTGGAATCAAGGTTCCTTGGAAGTTCAGGTTGAACACCATCTCGATCCCCTGGGGATCGAGATCAAAGAAGGTCGTGATCCCATCGGCTTTGCCAGCGAGGTCTTCGGGAAGCAGATATTCACGGGTTGTATTGCCTTTAGGATTATTGCCGCCGACCCCATTGATCAGAAGCGTGACAACGCCATACTCTTTTTCAACCAGCGTATTGGCCCGTTCCACGCTGGCCTTATCGAGCACATCAAGGGAGAGTCCCATGGCCGTCCCCCCGGCAGCGCGGATCTCTGAAGCGACTTTATCCACCGCGTCCTGACGCCGGCTCGCCACCACCACCTTGGCGCCACACTCGGCCAAGGCCTTAGCCATACAGCTGCAAAGGATACCGCTGCCGCCTGTCACCACAACCACTTCGCCTGTCAGATCTACTTTAAACGGCACCATCAGACATCTCCTTTTTCAAACGATACAAAATCTCACCCGCCTTGGGCACATAAAGAATTCCTTCGGCCTCGCGCCCCGCATAATCCGCTGGATTGATGTCCCGGTAGTCCATCCATCCCATATTGATTTTCCGGCATACCGACTCCGGGATACCTGTTGCCAGCACCACATTCACACGGCCTTTTTCAACCCCGTTCTCATAGGTTCCAATCCCGCGAACATGGGTCGAATGCGCCAGAACGCCCCAGGGATAACCCTTAAACCGGTCCCACTGTTTCAGGAAATAATCACGGGTATGGTAGCCCAATTCCTCGATCAACTTACCATGGGACACCGACACTTCGGTAATGTGCGGGGCATAAATAATCAGGGTGCCGCCATCCGCGACCACCGGCTCAAGTTTGTACATGCATTTCGCGCCTACCCAGAGATCATCATACATCCTGGGCGCACACGAGAGCACCGTATGGAAAGGCGTGTCTTTGTATTCAATGTGAATCTGACGGGACAGTTCTGCCGCCTGCTCCCATGCCGCTTCCGGGGACCCGGCATAGAGTCCCGCCAAGTCGTGGCCTTTCACCACCATGCACAGGGCCTTGCGTTCAACCTTGAGCAAGGACGCCGCGCGATCCACCACCTTACGCACCGGGGTCCACTTGTTTCCGATAATCATCGGATTAGTGAGCACCGCCCCAAGCCAATGGAAGAAATTCAGGATTTCGGCCCCTGCAATACCGGGAAATAAATATTTGTTGCCACCGGAAAATCCAACGACTTCATGGGGAAAAACGGGCCCCAGAATCACCAGAAGATCATAGGCCTGCACCCGGCGATTGATCGAGACCCCCACCTCCATCTCAAACAGCCCGCCTGTTAGCTCTCTGACGTCAGCCCGGGAGAGTCGCCCCACCTCGAATAAAGCCTCGGGGTTATTCCACTCATGGTTAAAGAACCGGGTACGGGCGTATTTTGAATGGTGTTCATCTGCCGTGATCTCAACACGCGCATAAATCTGCTCCATCGTCATGGGCGGATGCGTTCCCAAGGCGACCATGAAATCCAACTGCGCGGCCTCCGCAGCCGCCTCCTGAACCTGTCGGAACATCAAGCCCAGGGGACACGACCGCGTGGCATCCGGAATGATGACCAGTACCTTACGTCCCCGGACTTTCCATGACGCAAACGCCTCAAGGCAGATACGTTTGGCATCAAAGTCAGTTAATGCCTTATCAGGCGATCCTGAACCCAGAGTGTTCATGGGTTGATAATGGTCCTCAGTCCTTCTTCCAAACCGAACTTGGGGGCATAGCCCAAGGCATTACGAATCTTGACGATATCGGCTAACGAATGCTTGATATCCCCTGCCCGTGCTTCTTTAAAGTGAGGGACAACCTGGATGCCTGTAATCATTTTGAGGGTATCCAGCAACTGCAGCAACGAAACCGTCTTTCCCGTCGCCACATTAAAGACCTCACCCCGTCCAACGGAAGCAGAGCGCATAGACAGGAGGTTGGCCTGAACCACATCTTTTACGAAAACAAAGTCGCGGGTCTGCTGGCCATCCCCGAAAATAGTGGGAGTCCGCCCACTGCGGAGATCGTCTGCAAAACGAGAAATAACACCCGAATACATGGACTTGCCGTCCTGTCGCGGGCCAAAGACATTAAAATAGCGCAGCGCAACGGTTTCCACGCCATATAGACTGCTGAAGAGTTTCAGATAATGCTCTCCGGTCAATTTGCCCAACGCATAGGGAGATTCAGGCTCCGGCAACATATCCTCCCGCTTGGGGAGTTCGGGGTTATTCCCGTAGACGGCAGCGGAAGAGGCCAACACCACGCGCTTGACTCGCGCCGCACGGGCTGCCTGCAAAACGTTCAGCGTGCCGCGGATATTGATGGAATCGTTGTCGAGTGGCTTTTCAACGGAAACGGCCACCGAAACCAAGGCCGCTTCATGAAACACCTGTGAGACCCCCCTCATGGCGGAATTCAACGCCTCGGGGTCACAGATATCCCCACGGATGACTTCAATCCCGTGACCAAAGCCCTGAAGGTTTTCAAGTTTTCCACTGGAGAAATTATCATAGACCCGGACTTTCACCCCGTCCGCAACAAGTGCCTCAGCAATGTGAGAGCCGATGAAACCACAGCCCCCGGTGATTAATGTCATACTCATAGATATACGCCCTCTAAAGCTAATTTCTCAAATGGTCCTGCACGATACGCTCCATGGCATCCGCCTGCTCTTCCATGCTTTCAACCATTTTGAACTGGCCCCGGCAACGGTCAATATTATGACTCGGCCGCTTGATCTTGAAATAGGTGTCACCCTGCAAATAATCAGTAAGGAACCGCATTCCAATCATAAGAGTAATCAGACGTCCCGAAAACACCAGTTCCTCCCGCTCTGCAGGATTAAGAAAGACCGACGCCTCCGAAAGATAGCCGCTCGCCAACGCCTCAAACATTTCGATGCGCATCCGGATTTTCCGCAAATCCTGCTCATCCTCGGCAGCGGACGCGGTCCCGCTTCGCACCATATCCCCGAAATCATATAAGGCAAGCCCGGGCATCACCGTATCGAGATCCACCACACAAACCCCCTCCCAGGTTTTTTCATCCAGCATCACATTGTTAAATTTGGTGTCGTTGTGAGTGATCCGTTCGGGAATTTCACCCCGGGCAAAGCGATCCAACAACCGTCCGCACATCGCCGTGCGGCGTTCCACAAAAGCGATTTCATTTTTGACTTCGACCGCCCGGTTACAGGGATCGCGCTTTATCACCTCCTGCAGCGTCTGAAGCCGCATGGGGGTATTGTGAAAATTCGGGATCGTTTCGTGAAGGCGTGGCGCAGGTAAATCCGCCAGCATCGATTGAAACCGGGCATACGCCCGGGCGGCTTCATAAGCCTGCCGGACGCTCTCAACTTTGTCGTAGGTCAAGGCGCCTTCAACAAACAAATACATCCGCCACCAGTTGCCCTCGGGATCCTGGTAACAGGTTTTTGCATCACGGGTCATCACAACACAAAGCGAGTGGCGGGTTACGTCTGTGAGACCGCTTTGCGAAAGCTTCATCCGCAAATGATTCGTCACCCTGAGAATATTATCCATCAAAGCGATCGGATCCTTGAAAATATTATGATTGATCCGTTGCAAAAGATAATGAACGGAGGCTCCAGCCATGCTGAAGGTAACCTTGAAGGTGTCATTAATATGGCCATTTCCATGGGGCTGCACATCGAGCATGTCCCCCCAGGCCCGAAATCGTGACACAATAGATTTATAATCATTTCGAGTATTGCGAATAGTATCCATATTCAAGTTCCTTTACCCTATCATTTGATTCAGCGAGATGATCGGCAACAGGACAGAAAGTGTCACCAGCAGGACAAAAATCCCGATGGCCAGAATCAGCACGGGTTCGAGCCAACTCAAGGTTCGGCTGACATAGCGATTCCACTGGTGTTGATAGGCATTGCCCGCGGTATCCAGAAGCCGTTCCAGCGCCCCGCTGGCCTCACCCGCTTGAATCCAGGCGGGCAGAGAACGGGAAAGCGGAGGGACTCGCCGTATGGCATCCGCCAGACTGCTCCCGTGTCGGATGGATTCCGCCTCCGCTTCCATCAGATGCGCCACCCAGACACTGCCCGTCGAACGCCCCGCCAACGCCAGCGCCTCCACCAGCCCCACGCCGCCTTGAAGGAGGATGGATAAGGTTCTGGCGCACCGGAGATTCGCCGCAATGGTGTAGCCTCGCCCCACCAACGGCATTTTGAACAACCATTGATCCAACCGAAACCGCAAGGTGGGTTCCGCCAGCATACGCTGCTTGAGGTAAGACCGGCCAAACAATCCCGCCAGCAGGGCGACCGGAATCGCAAATAACAGAATGCGCCCCATCAGCATCATCATCCGGGTCAAAATGGGTAATTGCAGTTTGTCTGATTGTTCCGTGATGACGGAGGCTGCCGCCGGCACAACAAACCCCAGCAGCACCACTGCCACCACAACGGCAAAGGCCAGGATGATGGACGGATAGATAAGTGCTGAAACAATCTTTTCGCGTAAATGTTCCTGCTCTTCGAGAAACAATGCCAGCCGTTCAAGCATGGCCTCGAGATTTCCGGACTTTTCACCCACTTCAAGAATGGCTTTCTCGTAAGGTTTGATATGGGGGGCCATTGCACTCAATGCCGTTGCCAACGAGACGCCTTCCCGAATCCGGTCCCGCACACCGGCGAGCAACGAGGGCGACACGCCTAATTCCGGCGATTCCATCAGGATCTCCATGGCTGCCACCAACGGTAATCCTGCCCCAAGCAAGACCCCCAGTTCGCGGTAGAATGCCACACGACTCTCGGCCTTAAAGGAGGTCTCCCTCCGTGACCCCAGAAGGGAACCGGCAGCGGAGTCTGAAGGGGAGACTTGCTGGGGAAGAATGCCACGGGCCATCAGCTTTTCCCGCGCCTCCTTGAGGTCCTGCGCCTCAATCAAGCCGCGCCTCACGGCCCCGGCGCTATCAAAACCTTTGTATGCGAACGTCCGCATTTATGCTCCCGAAATGCCCAGGGCATAAAGGATTTCCGATAAACTGGTTTGGCCTCCCAGCACTTTATCCAAACCATCATCCAGCATCGTCAAGCGGGTTTCACTCCCGGGCAGGTCACGCATCTGGCGGGCGGCTGACGCACCACTCCGGATCAGCGCTTCGATTTCGCTATTCATGACCAACATCTCAAAGATGCCGATACGGCCCCGATAGCCGCCCAGACACTGCGGACAGCCCCCGGGTTCGTAGAGGGTGGTGCCCTCTAACCGCCGACCGGCAGTTCCCAGCAGCGATACGTCACGGGGCTTGACCGCGACTGGCTTCCGGCACAACGGGCAAAGCTGCCGGACCAATCGCTGGGCCAACACCCCGCGCAGGGCCGCCGCCAGCAAATAGGGCTCCACCGCCATATCCATCATACGGATCACCGCACTCGCCGCATCATTGGTATGCAAGGTGGTAAAGACCAAATGCCCGGTCAAGGAGGCTCTGACCGCAATTTCGGCGGTCTCGCTATCCCGGGTTTCCCCCACTAGAACCACATCAGGATCCTGCCGCAAAATATGACGCAGACTACGGGCAAACGTCAGGCCAATCTTCGGCTTCACCTGCATTTGGCCGATATCCTGCAACTGATATTCAATGGGATCCTCAATGGTCATCACATTACGGCCCCTGGTATCGAGCTTCTGGATGGCGGCATAGAGCGTGGTGGTTTTACCGCTTCCGGTGGGACCACAAACGATAATCAACCCATTCGCCTCATGGAGCAACGCATCAAACGAACGATTCATGGCGGCGGGCATCCCAAGATCACCGAGCGTCATGATGGAGGAATCCCGGTTCAACAAGCGCAGCACCACACGCTCACCTTCCGCAACCGGCACAGTGGAGACCCGGATATCAATTTCCCGTTCACCCACCCTCACCCGCGCCATGCCGTCCTGAGGCAATCGTTTTTCAGCGATATCCAGATGCGCCATCACCTTGATGCGCGAGACCAGCGCCCGTTCCAGATGCTTGGGGGGGCTTGCCTGCTCATACAGCACGCCATCCACACGATAGCGAACCCTCAGGCGTGTATGAAAAGGTTCAAAGTGGATGTCCGAGGCGCGCGCCTTGACCGCTTCCAGTAAAATGACATTAACCAATTGGGTGACGGGCGCCTCTTCGGCCGTTTTGAGAAGATCATCCGACCGCGACTCGCCCGCCTTCTCCCCTCCGCCTCCGACGGGCGCCATATCCCGTAAATAATCCTCGGTGGTTTCACGCCGACTGACATAGCAGCGCTCGATTGCCTTGAGGATCATTTCATCGGGAGCGACCACGGGCCGCAATTCACTGCCCACCAGCAGCGCAATGTCCTGATGCTTCCCCACTTCTGCAGGATCCGTAACCAGCAGACATAATTCACCGTCAAGCCGGACTGGAAGAAGGCAGTGAGTACGCGCCCATTCAACAGGAATCCCCTTCACCAAAGCAGGATCAAGCGCCTCGTCACCAATTTCAGACAAAAAGTCCACCCCGAACTCAATCGCCTTCGCTCGTAGTGTCTCTAGGTTCTCCATGCAGGCATAATACAAGCAGCTATGAATTAATCCACGAGAAACTAGGCTTTTTAAGTAACCCTCCAGAGTACTGGAGGGTTACTTAAAAAGCCTAGTTTACTTATCGGCATCAGGGCGTATTCAAAGAAAGAATTTTCACTACGCCCGGTACAGGGCGGACGGATCCAGCCCCGAAAAAACGGAAGCGCTTCCGTTTTTTCCAGCAAACCGTGCCCCGCTCATGTAATTCTGCGCCATCTTGATCGAGTAATGCACAGGCTCTTTCAGCCAGCGCTGCCAGGCGGTCCTTTCCGGGGTCTTATCAAGCGCCTCTTTGGCGGGGATCATCGCATCGATAAAATTATGCGAAAGCGATCCGGTTGCTGGATAACAGTACTAACGCAGAAATCAGTGTCTCCACGGTCGACACTGCTCCAAAGGACCCGTGGGGAGTGGGCCTCAACAATGGGCTGCTAGCCCGATCGGCTCCTTTAAGATGCCCATTTCAGTTCAAGTTTTTTTCCTGAATGGGTGCATTCGCGCAGATATAGGTTGATCAGGTTCTGGTACGGCACCCCTGTTTCCTTAGCCAAGGCTTTGAAATAAGCAATCACATCGGTTCCCAGGCGCATCGTGACCTGTTTCCGGAAATACTTGGCGTACGGATTGCGAACCGCATCTGAAAAATCATATTCTTTTTTCATAATCTCTCCCATATTGTTTGCTTTCATTCCGGGTCGCTTTGCGAGCCGAGATGAGTCTGATTATCTGATCACCCTGTCGATAAACATGGCATACGACCAAAATGCGAAGCGTTGAACTGAATCCGAGGATGATAAACCGGTCTTCTTCATCCGAATGTTCCGGATCATGCTTCAACCGGGCATTTTCATCGGCAAATACCGATGAAGCCTCTTCAAATGAGACATTATGCTTGCGCACATTGGCTTTCGCCTTTCCCTCATCCCATGTGAATTTAATCTCATTCATATTGATAGCGTATTGCTTAAAGCATTATGATTCAAGAATTGTTTTTTGCTGTTTTTTGCTGAACGGCTAGGCTAGGTCGCCCGTTCGACCGTCCCCACAGGTTCCTTGGAGCATGGACTACGATTGAGGCGCCCACGGGGCTGCCTCCAAGGAACCCGTGGGACGGGGTTTACGACACGGCTCTCGCAAGAGCCAGGGAGCTACACAGGGGTGGCCGATGCGGCGTATAACCTGTACGCACGTTATCAAAGAACCGGCATGGTCAACGCCGCACGTGAACCTTTGCCGGGACGGCGATGGAAGGCAACCACGGTGCAAGACTTCTTGAATCTTGACAACGTGGACATGGAACTTATTGAGACCAAACTTGCCTTGACCAAGGCCGTGCGGGAACAACGGCAACGGAAGCACGTAACCCAGATTGCTCTTGCCGAACGCATGAAGACCAGTCAAAGCCGTGTGGCAAAGATCGAAGCCGGTGATCCGACTGTATCGCTTGACCTGATTTTTCGTGCGCTGTTCACCATGGGGGTTTCCCGCAAGGCACTGGCTGGGGTTGTGTGACACCCCCCACCATAAAACCAAACAATGAAAAAACGAAAACGTTTTCGTTTTTTCCAGCGAGGATCGGTTAGTACGTCTGTCGATTTGGATTTAGATGGTGCCCGGGGTGGGACTCGAACCCACACACCCTTGCGGATAAGGGATTTTAAGTCCCTTGCGTCTGCCATTTCGCCACCCGGGCCATTTGCGGCTTGTATATGTATCAAAGTTATTTCAATAACCAACAACAAATAACCGATAACTCCTTGATCCTCTCAAAAACCTTGGTATGGTATGCGTCAGTTTGACGCTGTGACACTTTAGATCATGAAAACCGGGTTTTTGGAAAAATTAATCTCGCGTCTTGACCGCCTGGATCCTGAGAGCGTCCAGACTCATTTCCTGCGCCTGGCCAAGGAAAAAGGACTGTTGGAAACGATTTTTCAGTCCATTCAAGAAGGGGTGGTGGTGCTTGAGGGGAAAGGCACCATAACCTACACCAATCGCGCCGCAGGTGAATTGATCGGGTTTAACCCAACCTCAGCCATCGGCAAACCCATGGGCCGTTTCTTGAGGGAAATTGACTGGAACCGGATCCTGGATCTGGACACCGGTGAATGGACCAAACTCAGCAGCCACCAGATCCAAGTTCGTTACCCCGAACCCCGCGTCCTGAATTTTTATGTCGTCCCCCTTTCCGCGGTCGAAAGCACTGAAAAGGGAGCCGTCATCATCCTGCGGGATGTGACACGTGATCGCGCCCAGGAAGCCTCATTGGTAGAATCGGAACGACTCAATGCCGTCCGGTTACTCGCCGCCGGAGTCGCCCATGAGATCGGGAACCCCCTGAACGCTCTCAATATCCATCTTCAACTTCTCGACCGTGAACTTAAAAAGAGTACTCACAACAACCGGCGTGATCTGCTGGAATTAGTGGATGTGGCCCAGACCGAAGTCACCAGGCTGGATCTGATCATCACCCAATTCCTCAAGGCGATCCGGCCTTCAAAACCCAATCTCGCTAAAAACCAGATCACGACGATCATCAAGGATACCCTGGCTCTTCTGAAGCAGGAAATTGACAACCGGGGCGCCCACGTCGAATTGGAATGCGCCACGGACCTGCCTGCTATTCGCGTGGATAAAGATCAGATCAAACAGGCGTTCTTCAATATCATCAAGAATGCCTTGCAAGCCATGCCGGATGGAGGACTCCTGCGTATTACGGCCGCCGCTTCGGACCGCTTCCTCGCAGTCGCCTTCCGGGACAACGGGTCCGGCATTTCCCCGGAAAATATCGGCCATATTTTTGAGCCTTATTACACCACTAAGTCCAAGGGCTCCGGTATTGGATTGATGATTGTTCAGCGGATCATCCAGGACCACGGGGGACGCATGGATGTCCATAGCGAGCCCGGCGTGGGGACCACCTTCACCATGTTCCTGCCGCTTGATGAACGGCGCGTGCACCTCCTTAAACCTCATCCCCGCACCAAGACACCGCCCGAGGAAACGCCATGAATTCACGCCGAACCATCTTGATTGTGGATGATGACAAGAACACCCGGGAAGGCCTGAAGCGGGCGCTCCAGGGACTTTATGAAGTGGTCATGACGGACAGTGCGGAAAAGGCGCTTCCGCTTCTGGATGAACGTACCATTGACATTGTTCTGAGCGACATCCGCATGTCGGGAATGGATGGCATGGCGCTCCTCCAACGCCTCACCGCCCGCAGTAACCCGCCCATCGTGATCATGCTCACCGCCTATGGCAACGTGGAAACTGCGGTCGAGGCGATCAAACGGGGGGCTTATGACTTCCTGACCAAGCCGGTTAATCTCGACCATCTTGACCTGCTCATCAAACGCGCCCTCCATTCCCATGAGGTGGAAAATGAAAACCTAAACCTGCGGGCCCAGCTCGACAGCCGCTTCGGGCTTGAAAATATTGTGGGGCAGTCCGCCCCCATCCAGGAGGTCTTTGATACCATCAGGCAGGCCGCACCTTCGCAGGCCACCATTCTCATTCAAGGCGAAAGCGGAACCGGAAAGGAACTGGTGGCGCATGCCATCCATCACCTGAGCACCCGAGCCAAAGGACCGTTCGTGGCCGTTCACTGCGCCGCCCTTACCCCCACCCTGCTGGAAAGTGAATTATTCGGGCATGAAAAAGGCGCCTTTACCGGCGCCACAGAACGACGGCGCGGTCGTTTCGAAATGGCGGATGGCGGCACCTTGTTCCTCGACGAAATCTCTGAGATCCAGCCCGCGATTCAGGTCAAACTGCTACGCGTCCTGGAAGAACGGAAATTTGAGAGGGTCGGGGGACACCAGACACTGGATGTGGATATACGCCTGATTGCAGCGACCAATGCGGATCTTGCGGCCATGGTTAAGGCGGGAACATTCCGAAACGATCTTTTCTTCCGCCTGGATGTCGTCGCCATCACACTCCCGCCCCTGCGGCAGCGCACCGATGATATCCCTTTGCTCTTCAATCACTTCCTTAAGGAGTTCAACACCCGGAACAATAAACAGATTGCGGATATCACGCCGGAGACCATGGAAATGCTGACCGCCTATTCCTGGCCGGGCAATGTGCGTGAATTCCGGAATGTGATCGAACGGATGGTGGTCTTGGCCCGCGCCCCCCGCCTGTCGGTCCGTGATCTTCCCGCATCCATCAAGACCACAGTTCAGGGCGATCACTCTCATTCCCATCACACCGCCGAGCCTGCCTCCATGGCGGAAGGCGAACGCATGATGATTTACGCGGCACTTAAGAAAAACAATGGGAACCGCACCCTTGCCGCCGCGCAACTGGGGATCAGCCGACGCACCCTTCAGCGTAAACTCAAGGAGTATCGGTCGGCGCCCCAGGAGTCCTGACTTCGGATTTGATGGAAGGGGTGTGCTTCCGTTGTTCAGTTCCCGATTTCTTTTTCATTTTCGAGATAATCAGGGCTGTTTTTAGCGCATTCTCAAACTCAGTATCCGCGGGAGATCCCAATTCAAGGGCTCGCTGATAATGTTCCTGGGCATTGGGCAGATCCGGCGGCTTGATCGTGATTAATATCTGGGCCAAATTAAAATGGGCCTCTGCGTAATCCGGCTTGATCTCAAGTGCTTTTTCCACCTCATCCCGCGCCTTCCCAATCTCCCCCATCCCCATGTACGCCGTTCCCAGCGTCAAGAGGGCATCCGCATTGGTAGCCCGCCTCACATCAAATGGAGTCATAAGTTTGACGGCATCGTCGAACCGGCCTTCCCGGCATTCCGCCACGGCCAGCAGGACCACCAAATCTGATTCCGTCGGCATCAACTCGATGGCCTCCATCAGCAGGGTGATCGCGGAAACAGTGTCATTCATTTTCATCAGACGGTTGGCCTCGGACTTCACCGCCGACACCACATTCCGGCAAAACACATTTGTCACCGAGGCGGCGCTGGCCCCTGTTTTGTCCAACTTGGCTTCCAGCTTTCCAATCTTACGTTGCAGACCCAGATTATCCTTCGTGGCCTCATTCAGTTCATCTTTCAGTCGATCCACGTCCGCCGCCAATTGCTTTGCTTGCAGTGCATCGCCGGACGGCATTACCACAACGGCAGCCAAAGCCGACTGAGCTGTCCGTAATTCGCTGAGCAATCCCAGCAAACGCAGTTCAGTATTGGTCCCCGCTCCAGCGGCACTCCCGTTTTTGCCCTTGTTTACATCCGGCTCTTTTGGCATTTCCAAGGCAAGCAGCGCCTTTTGACACTCCGACAGCCGTGAATTCACCATGGCCGCCTGCCAGCCGGGATATTCACCCTGAAGCCGCTGATAAGACTCAATGGCGGCCCGATAGGATTTTGCCGCTTCGGCCTCATGATTGTCCGCCCGGGCTAATTCGGCTTCCACAACCGCCAGATAGGCTTTTTTAAGCCATTCACCCGCCTGCGGGGTAATATTGGTGACCGCTTCGGCCCCGAAACTTTGAAGCCCCCAGCCCACCATCACTCCCAGAATTAAAAGCCGTTTAAAACCATTTTTCATAATTCTTCCTCATTAATAATGCTTCGTTAGCTTTGCGTTGTTCTGTTGAGCGGTCCATTTTTAACACAGGGAAAGTCATCTGCAACAGCGGAATGTATGCCGAGCGCAGGAATCAAGCGCTCAAAGTGGGCCGGAATTTCAGCCTCGAACGTCATTCGCTTTCCCGAATAGGGATGATCAATCGTCAAGGATCTGGCATGCAGGGCCAATACCCGCTGAGAATCTGTTTTTAGCCCATATTTCTTGTCGCCAACAATCGGGTGCCCCTGTTCGGCCAGATGAACCCGGATCTGATTCTTGCGACCGGTCAGCAGGGTAACCTCCAACAAACTGAACAACCGGACTTCCTGCTTTACCCGGTAGGCGGTATGCGACAAATAGCCCTGCGCGGGATGAGGCGTGGAATAGACCCGGAAAGCCGCATTTTCCGCCAGGTAGGACGTAATCGTTCCTGCCTTTTCAGCCATCTTGCCATGCACCACGGCAAGGTAATGCTTTTCGGTTTTATCCCAATTGCCCTGGAGCTTTCGTTTCGCCTCCTCGGTTCTGGCAAAAACCAATACCCCGGACGTATCCCGATCCAATCGGTGAACGATGAATATCCGTTCCCGTGACTTGCTTGATCCTTTGCGAACATAGTCGGTTAATAAATGATACGCGGTACGAATCTGCTCGTCGTCCGTGGCGATCGTCAGCAACCCTGCCGACTTATCGACCACCAGAATATCCCGGTCTTCATAGAGGATCTCAAGGCCTTTGGGTTGGTGCCGCTTCATCTTACGCCCCGCGCATAATTTCCCTCATAGCCGACCACCCGGTGTCCCTGCCGCAGGGCGTGCCAGATTTGATTCACTTCAGCCGGCTCATAGCGGCGGTTGATAAAGTCGGCCCGGACAAACCGGGCACCGGCTTTTTGAATTTCACCCAACCGTCCCGCAAGACAAAAGGGAAACTGATTAATGGCTATTGTCCGGCATCCATGCTGGATCTTCCGCACGGTTTCCCCGCTACCGGATTCCCATTCGCGTTCTGACGTCCGGCAATCCGGACTTGCCGGACACCGCCGCGCCTGCGCCGCCAACGCGCAATTCTCGGAAATAAACAACGGAGTATCCTGATAAACAATCACCGTCGCGCATTTGCCGAACTGTTTCAGCATGGTGAGCAGGTTTTCGTTTCCGTCTTCGGGAGAAAAAGTAAAGCGACTGGCCCCCATCGCCAACACCTGCCTCGCCGCAGACCGGTTGGTAACATATACAGACCAATCGGCAGTCAGTTGGCCGTCCATCAGCGGGCCCGCCGCCAAACAAGGAGCGTTCAAAAGAGGCCAGGAAGCCAAAGACGCCGCCTCCCAATGGATCCACCCTTCAGCCTGCAACATCTTGATTTTTTCCTGGAGATCCGGACGTTCCCATTCACGCATTAACACGGGCAACGCCAATCGGATTTTCTCTGACCCGACCCGCTCGCGATACGTTGCCAAGCCAGCCAGTATTTCCGGCAAAGGATCGCGTTGAATCTCAACCACCACCTCATCAACGTCCTGAAAATCATCCGCCTCCAACGCGGAAATATGGGCCATGCGATCGGTTTTAATCGACCAGCGCAAACCCGCGCCCCTGCCCAGAATTGAATCCATTGAAGGTTTTTCCGCCACTTGAACAGTTTGGATAGCACCACGCCTATGGACGGCAACCGCCTCCGCCAGTTGGGAGGTCACTTCGCGCCGGAGCCGGTTGAAAACTGACACAGGAATAAACTGGCCCCCGGGATTGTTGAATGTAAAGTCAGCCAATTCAAACGGTGTTTCCCCAAGTTTCTCAAAGGCCGCGCGGGCGGCGCGGGTCAGCCCCTCCACATCGCGACTGGTCTCAAAGGGGCCGACAGCGGAGGTGTTTGCAGACACCCCCTCGCAGGAGACCAGGCTGGCCTGCGCCTCAAGTGCGTCCGCGGAGGCATTCAGTACAATACGCATCGGCATTCGAGTCCGATAAAGCCCCGGTTTCGGTCGTGTAAAGCGGTACTGTTGTTTTACCGTCTGGGAGGAGGAACAATACAGGGGTGCGCCCGTCTGGATCTCCGGGTGATCCGGCGGCAGGCCTACCTCGACCCGGCCGTTGGCAGGCGCTTCAAAAACCTCTTCCGTCGGTTTACCGCGCGCATTCAATAGCCGCAAATGATCAACTGGAAATCCAAACGGGCGGCCCCGTCCGGGCACATCGGTTTGGATTCCATCATGTCGCTCAATGCGCCGTTGCGTCTTGAACTGAACCCACTCGATCCCCCCGCGCCGGACAATGCCCTCAACCACCCCAATCAGGGCGCCCCGGTGTCCCACGACCTCAATGTCGGTCACGTCCCGGTTGCGGGCGGAATGGAGATAGAGTTCCGTCCAGGGACGACTGAAAATGGTTTTGATTTCCTCCTCCGCAGCCTGTTTCTCCGGCAACGAAAATCGCCCCTCCAGAAGCTTGCGGTAATATTGCGTCACTGCTGCGACATAGAGCGCACTCTTCTTGCGCCCTTCAATCTTAAAACTGAACACGCCCGCTTCACGCAGTTTCACCACGTCCCCGGTCAGAGCCAGATCCTTCATGGAAAAGGGATAGGCCTTTGCCTGGCCAAACGTATCACGACAGGGATACGAACAACGGCCCCGGTTTCCGCTTCGGCCCCGCAGCATGGAGGAATAAAGACAAAGTCCGCTGTAGGAGTAACAGAGGGCGCCATGGATGAAGACCTCCACATCAAGGCCCCCTTCACGCACAATGGCCGCCATTTCCTTTAAGGTTAATTCCCTCGCCAGGGTGACCCGCTTGAACCCGAGTTCACGGGCGGCAACGGCTCCGGCCACATTGTGAATGGCCAATTGCGTGCTGGCGTGCAATTCCAGCCGGGGGAAGTAAGTCCGGGCCAACCGGGCAATACCAAGATCCTGGACAATGACGGCATCGACACCGGTGGCATCAAGAAGCGCCAGTGTTTCAATGGCTTCATCCAGTTCATGATCCTGAACCAGAGTATTAAAGGCTACAAAAACAGAACGCCGGGGTGAAGTCGAATGAGCATATCCAACAATTTCGCCCAACTCTTCCGGCGAAAAGTTGGCGGCCTCGGCACGGGCGGAAAAGCGCTGAAGCCCCAGATAAATGGCATCCGCCCCATGATAAAAGGCGGCATAGGCGGCATCCAGATCACCAGCGGGGGCAAGCAGTTCGGTTCTCATTTCGATTTCGCGTTTCGCCCGCGTTTATCGAAAAACTCCAGTTGCGGATCCTTCACGATGTGATAAGCCTTCAAAATACGCAGGATTTGAAGCAAATCTGATTTCTCATAATTCCGATTCACCCGCACAGACGAAACCAGTTCCAACAACATGGTGCGGAAAGTGATCACCCCATCCACGCCCCGTTCCTTCAGTCCTTCGAGTGTTTTAATTTGAAGTTCCTCCGAAACTGGCAGTTCGGGAATGCAAAGGATGACGGCCAGCGGTTCCCCGCCCAGCCGTGCCGCCCCCGCCAGTCGGGCGGCACGTTCAGCAAACTTCAAAATTTCAGGGGCCTGTTCATACGTCCCGGCATAGAACCGCTCCGAGTGTCCCCCACGCACCCCTACCACCGCCCGGCGAATGTTTTTCAAGTCGGCACTGGTCCAGATCATTTCCGTGGGGACAACATGTTCGAGCACTTGCGGATGGCTTACCAATAGATCAAGTTCTTCTTCGATCCGCTTGTTTCGCCCAATCGAAACATACTTGCAGGGTTGATTGACAAGAAACCCCAGATGCTCGAAATATTCCCGCACGATCTGTTCATTTACAGCAGACATTCCACACCTCCCCCAAACTGGAATCATCCACTTCGCAGCCCACTACCGCCGCGCCCAGTTTTCTGGACAGGACAAAACGCGGCCGGTTCTTTAGCGTCTTCTTATCAGCCTGCATCGAGTCACGCAGGGTCGACCACGACATTTTAACGTCTGCCCCGGGCCGGATTGGCAAACCAAGGACCTGAAGCAGTGTGGATACCCGATCCGCATCCCCACGGGCAAAACCCTCCACCTTGACGGAAAGCTGGGCGGCATAATGCATCCCCATGGATACGGCTTCACCATGTAACCAGCGGCCATACCCGCCCACCTTTTCCAAGGCATGGCCCAATGTGTGGCCAAAGTTCAAAATGGCCCGCGGACCGATTTCCCGCTCATCCATGGCCACCACCTCCGCCTTGATTTCGCAACATCGTGCAATGACAGATTCCAACAAGACTGCATCACGCTTGAGTAACTTATCGGCTTGTTTTTCAAGCAGATGGAAAAATGAGGCATCCCAGATCACCCCGTACTTTACAACTTCGGCCAGTCCGGAAATATATTCACGCTGCGGCAGAGTCTTGAGCAGATCCAAATCCGCATCTACCTCGATAGGCTGATAAAAGACTCCCACCAGGTTTTTCCCCTGCTCCAGATTGATACCGGTCTTTCCCCCAACGGAACTGTCGACCAATGCCAGCAGGGACGTGGGAATCTGTACAAATCGCACGCCACGTAGGTACGTCGCCGCCACAAACCCAGCCAAATCGCCCACCATCCCTCCGCCAAGAGCAACAATGAGTGCGTTGCGATCCAACCCGGCAGAGGCCGCCTGCGCATACAGAAACTCAACCCATTTCAGGGACTTCGTTTCCTCACCAGCAGGTACAACAGCACGCGCGCAGACGATCCCCTTGGCAGACAACTGGTTACAAACAGACGATCCATGAAGGGCATCAACATTGGAATCCGAAACGACCATTACACGGGCATCGGAATGCTCGCCAAGAATTGACGCAAATGACAACCCTCTCCCGATATTTATGGGATATGAACGTTCTGCCAGCTTAACCTTAATTGTTGTCGCCATGAGTAGTCCTCCAGCCCTCCGCGTGCGACGGAGACAGGGGGCCAATCTACATCACTCAAAGTCCTACGTCAACGCGTGAGGGAACAACTTAGGCGCAAGGCTTTCACCATATGATTAACATCAGTCCAGGCACCGGCGTCAACTTCAAGACAACCGTTCCCGGGGTCCCGGAAATATTACAAGAAGAATAGCTCACTCCATTTGTCGCGGAATAGCTGCCACTATAGGGAAAAGCCGAGGCCCAGATTGCAATCCGGCCACCACCACCGCCTGCGGAATCCGTGGTTGTACCACTCCCCCCATTCGCCCGAATGATCCCCGTCGCTCCCCCCTTGAGTGACAGACAGGTGATGTAAACACCACCACCGGAACCACAACCATACCACCCCCCTGATGTTCCTTGACCATTGGCACTGATGATCCCATTTACCGTCACAGAACCAGCTGCGTGGATACGAACCAAGCCACCACCTTTGCCATATTCAGTGATCCCTCTGTTTCCCGGACTTCCACACTGTACCGGTGCATTGGAATCGCCGTAAGTCCTATTATTCACAACGATATTCCCACCACCGCTCCCGCCATAAGCCCCACCTTGCGTTCCACTCCAGGCAGCCCCGGGCCCATAGGTAAACGTAAATCCATTTCCATCGGCATTGAATCCACCCGTCGTTCCTTCGATCGTCAACCGACCAACGGAAAACAAAGGCGATCCGCCACTGGGCATATGGGAAAACGGGTATACCCAACAATTACTACCAACCGAAAAGATTCCCGCCACACGGATGTAGATCCCAGTCAAACCAACCGTCACGTTAGTCGGCCCGCTATACACGTTAAATGCGGCATTCGATTGTAACGTCAGGTTTTGCCCACAAAACAGCGGCGTATTGCTCACAATTAGTACGGTATTATTTACTAGAATGCTTCCATCCACGGTCAAATTCATCCCCGTCAAGCCACCCTGTGCGGTGACCGTCGCGTTGGTCATCATCAAACTACATACATGGGCCGGCTCATGTAACGACAACGTTCCGGAGGCCACCGTCACCTCATCCAGTGGACCCGGAACCCCCGCCGGACTCCAATTGGTATAATTCGCATACCAATCACCTGTTCCCGTCCATCGCCGGGTTCCCGCAGTCGTACTGGCAAAATGCGCCAAAATATTACGCGGCCGATCCATAGTAATCGTCAGAGGATTAGCGGTAAGATAGCCATCCGGCACGTCTCCAGACCATTGCAGGAAAGTATAGCCGCCGTTGGGAACCGCTTGAATGGTCACTGGACTCCCATTCGTATACCAGCCAGTTCGATCCACAACAAACGTTCCATTCGGCGTCGCAACTGAGGATAAGTAAAACGAATTGATCCAATTCCAGATCAACCAGTGATTGGCTGTCATCGAAAACGTTGTTTCGGTCGACGAATCATATCCAGCCACGCCCGTTTCATTGGTCAATGTCCACCCGACACACACAAACTGCGTTCCGCCACCTTGATCGGCCGGCGAGGTGATCGATACGCTGACCAAACTACCCGAAGCGAGCTGGCTAACCCCGTAGGCAGGTGTAGGTGAACCATGCCGCGCAGGGTTGCCCGAGACGGTAAGCGCATAGAATCCTGCAACGGCAAGGTTACTTAACACCAGCGTGCCAGGTTCAGCCAGTGGCGTAACCGAGGACGGGCCCGTTCCGTTGGTTACGTTGTACCCGCCGTTGAAGACATTCTCGACACTCCACAAAGCAATCCTGCCACCGCCCCCCCCGGCCCCGGCACTCGTACCAGCGTTTCCGCCCCGGGCGGAAAGCGAACCACTCGCCGCCCCTTCCAAGCGCCAACACTGCAGAAAGATACCGCCACCGGAACCGCCAGCCAGCCCACTCGTATCCTGTCCGTTGGCAGTCAACGTGCCGTCATTGACAACAGTCTTGTTAGCCACGATCCGAATCAAACCACCGCCCCGACCTGTGGTACCTGGACTACCAGTATCAACCGGCGCATTCGATGACCCGTACGAGGCTCCACCGTTACCAGCGCTGTATCCCTGCCCGCGGCCACCATACCCCCCGCCAGTCGTACCAGCCTTTCCCCGCCCCGGGCCATAACCCACCGCAAAGCCGCGATAATCCGCATTAATCCCTGCCACGGCCTGCACCGTGAGATAGCTGACCTCAAAGTACACCGAACCGCCATTCGTGGTGGCATAAGAAACAGGATAGACCCAGCAGTTGGATTTGATCAGGAAATCGTTGCTGACAGTCACCCTAGCCCCATAATTCGTCCAAGCGGCACCATTAGTAAGTCCACCATACAGCGTAAGGGCACTGTTGTTCTGAACCGTAAAATTGCCACTCACATCAATTGTGAAGGGAGATCCCGAATTGTAGGGCCCCCCCATGCTGATCGTTGACGCACTCATCGTGACGGCTGGCCAAACCCAATTGGTTGGGCCATAAAGCTGCGCATGCCAAAGTGACACATTGTTCGGAATCAACTGGCCATCCGTCAGAAAAATTGAACCCATTTCTCCCGCCGTCGTCCCTGCGGGAATACCCCCGCCC
>Ga0118677_10001121_pt1 | contig 57456 bp, 53 predicted proteins | sample AliMusrvi5mmetaG_FD_86154 | JGI IMG/M metagenome (GOLD analysis project Ga0118677, IMG submission 86154)
ATGCAACTGTTCGGACCGCGCCGGGGAAAGATCCCACCAGCGCGGCCCGGAGGCGTGAGGCCCCGTTGGCGAAATCCGCCGCTCCGGTTGCTCTCCAGCAGAGCCGTATCCTGCGGATAACACCTGAAACTCGCACGTTGGTTGCACCGTGGCAACTCCCTTCACATCAGTGTCATTCCTGCGCCTGTCCTGGCCACCGCACCTAACATTCAATAATAAATCTCGCCAAGCCAGAAGGTCATCAATACCTCTCTCCAAAGTGTAACCGATGTTGTCGGTTTGTTTGTAACCCATGTTCCCGTTCGCACCCATCAAAGTCCCTAATTCGTAAGTGGGGTCAGTCCTCTCGGATTAACAATTTTGTTGACGCCGTGTGCTTGAGGAGATATCAGCTTGGGCATGGCAAGACAACCACGCTTTGAATATACTGGTGCGATTTACAACGTCATGGCACGAGGGGACGAAGGGAAGAATGTGTTTGAAGAGGACAAGGACCGCTTCGCGTGGACGGATTTGCTGGAGAGGGCGCATGGAAGGAGGAGAAGGAGATGGTGGCTGCGTTGGTGCGCAAGCATACGGCGCTGGCGAACCGCAGGGTGGTAGCTCGATTGGGAATGGGCCATGAGGTGAGCGTCACGCGGGCGGTGAGGCGCTACAGGGAGGATCCGAAAGCAGCCCGCAGGCTCAAGGCCCTTGACCGCAAGCTGGGGATCTGCTGAACTACGGGCACATGGATAACCGACAACCCGCATTGAAGCCTTGCCGTCCCATATGGAATGCGCAATGTTTGTTATTTGGGACTGACCCTAGAGACCACCTACGTCTACACCAATGGTTTCCTGACCAGTGTCAACTACAGTGACAACACCACGCCGAATGTCGCGATCTCTTACGACGCCCTTGGACGTCAGTCCACGGTTTCCAACGGCATCGCATCATCTGCGTTCACCTATGATCCCTACACCCTGGTGCTGAGTCAGGAGACCATCACCTACACCGTCCCCGGACTGTCCACTTTCTCCCGGATTCTCAAACGCTCCCGGGACAGCATGCTTCGTGACATTGGATGGCAATTGAAAAACGGCACGACCGTTGAAAACCAGGCCGCTTATGGGTATTCCGCCTCGGATGGAAGACTCTCCTCGGTGGCCGACGCCAACAACAGCTTCAATTATGGTTACGTTGCCAACTCCAACCTGATCGGCACTGTGACCGGTCCGGTACACACCGTCACCAACACTTGGGAGGATCACCGCGACGTGCTCGTCTCCAAGAAAAACAAGGTTGGCACAGCGGTGATTTCGGAGTATGACTACACCGTGAATTCCATGGGACAGCGCACTGGCGTATCCACGGCCTACAGCCTCGGCGAGGGTGTTGCGTCCAACGCCGGTTCGACCTCTTGGGGCTATGATGGCTTGGGACAAGTTATCAGCGCCGACGCGCCAGGCCCGGATTTCGACCGCGCCTACCTTTACGACACCATCGGCAATCGCAAAAAAGCCGCCCCCAGCCTCACCCTGCCCGCCAGTGATAACTACACCGCCAACGCCCTCAACCAATACACCGCCATAGGCGGTCTGTTGCCGGTGTATGATGACGACGGCAACGCCACGGCGTATCCGGTCCCGGCCGCGCAGGGTGCCAACAGCGCTTTGACATGGGATGCGGAGAACCGGATGGTTTCCTCCACCGTCGGCACCACCACCTATCTCTATGACGCCCAGTCCCGCCGGGTGGCCAAAACCACAAGCACCGGCAGTGGCTCGAACACGGTCACCAGCGCCACCCTGTTCGTTTATGACGGCTTCAACAGCATCGCAGAATACACGGCTGGCACCAACACAGCGGCATCTCTATCAAAAATTTATCTCTGGGGGACGGATCTCTCGGGGTCACTTCAAGGGGCGGGTGGGGTTGGAGGACTCCTTGCGGTCAATGCCAGCGGAACGATCAGCTACCCGACGTATGACGGGAACGGGAACGTTAGTGAATACCTGGCAGCTAACGGTACCGTGGCCGCTCACTTCGAGTATGACCCATTTGGCAACACCGTCGTCAATTCTGACAACATTTCCAAGCTTTTCCCATATCGCTTTAGTACAAAACCGCTAGATTTCGAGACAGGACTTTATTATTACACATACCGCTATTATGACCCGGCGACGGGCAGGTGGATGTCTAGGGATCCGATTGGGGAAAAGGGTGGGGTGAATTTGTATGGTTTTGTTGGGAATGATGGGGTTAATCTAGTTGATGTCGACGGCCGTTGGATTTGGAGCTTCTTGCGAGGGAGAGTGATTTCAAGGGTGCTTTTACAGTCCACTGGTGGTTTCTTAAACCCTTGGAAAGTTCTGATAAGTCGGGTATCTATAGGTAATTGTTGTGCATGCAATCCAAGTTCAGGTTCCCCAATCTATCAGACCTCTCAGGGATCTTGTCCTGATGGATATACCCTTATATACGAAATGTTTTCCAAGACATACGGCAGTACTAATGGTGGAGACGAAACGTCTCCTGCAACCTATCAAATTTTCCCTGGAACCGAGGAGACTGTTGATGATCAATGTCCTCCTGCTTTTACACCCACGCCATCGGGGCCATCAATGAGAAATCGGAGCTATTTTGATGGAGATTAAATGTTAGATTGGCAGAGGCGGGGATTCATTTTAGTCTGGTTTTACAACAAACTGACTATGACAAACAAATACCGCCGCCTCTGCACGGAAAACCGTAACGTTATTGCCAACATGAGGCAAGCCACCTCTCAAGAGTCCCTAAAATGATCAAGCCGCTATATACTGCATTTTTTGTTCTCCTTTTCAATTCTTGCACGCCGAAACACGTGGTACAAGGTGACTCTTCGATGGAGCCAAGTATAAAGAAAGGAGATATTCTTGAGGTGGATAAGAATGCATATCGTGCGATAAAACCACGACGATGGGATGTTGTCTTGTTTGAGAGTCCGCGAGGTAGTGGGTCAGAATGGGTGATGAGAATTGTGGGAATTCCAGGCGAAAAAATTGATTTTTCTAAAACGGGAGTTACTATTAATGGACATCCTGCAGCAATTCCTGAAAACCTGAAAACTAAGCATGTGCCGCCAATACAGGAAACAAAAGGGTTTGTTGTGGCTGTTGGTTTAAATCTTATAGATTTTCCATACACAGTGCCTGAAGATTGTTATTTCGTTATGGGGGATAATCAGAAAGAATCTTTGGATAGTAGATACTGGGGCGGGTTAAATTTCAGGAAGTTAAGAGGAAAGATTACCGGTGTCATCCCTCAACGATGACCGGGGTGTACAGTATATGGGGTCCTCACGGAATCAGAACGGTACGCGCCAACCAATGGCATTAGCTGTGCCAACCCATTTGAAAAATGAAGCAGAAACGGGTTGATGGCTGCGCCACCCTGCGGGCACGTCGCTGCGCTCCTTGTTGTTGCGCACCGAATTGTCATCGTATGAGTTTGCCAAATTGACATCGTCGTTATACTGCTAGATTTCCACGCTCTCATGGTGTTTTAGGTTCGCTGAGGTTGTACTTTCATGTCAGGATTACGACATGGAGGAAAACTTTGAAGACGGGGCTCTGCCCCGTGCCCCGGGATTTTTTGGAGGCATTGCAGAGGACTCCAAATTGTTGCGCACCGAATTGTCATCGTATGAGTTTGCCAAATTGACATCGTCGTTATACTGCTAGATTACCACGCTCTCATGGTGTTTTAGGTTCGCTGAGGTTGTACTTTCATGTCAGGATTATGACATGGAGGAAAACTTTGAAGACGGGGCTCTGCCCCGTACCCCGGGATTTTTTGGAGGCATTGCAGAGGACTCCAAATGGCTGGTCACCACACGTTGCAGGGGGCATGGCCACGAGTTGACGCGGGTCATGCCCCCTGGCTGTTATCGACGCCATTGGTCGTCTCTGTTTTGACTATCCCTTGGCGGGTTGCGTCCCCGCAGCGCCCGCCTCCGTTTGGTCAAAAGTGTCTATTTGGCACGAAGGGTGCGCAGGTTATTCGAATGGGGTTTCTGGTTGGTGAGGACGAGGGGTTGTGCGGGTTCGTCCTGCACGTTGTGGCGCCAGTGCGGCTGCATGAGCACGGCGTTGACCTGCTTGAGATCGACGGTCTTGATTTGGTCGCGGACGGATTCTATCAGGGAACCGACACAGAGGTTTTTGACGGCGCGCAAGGTGCCTTCGGAGAGGCGCAGGATGAGATTGACGGCCTCATCGGTGTAGGTTTTATGAGGCAGCCCGACGAGATCGAGCTGGTTGTTGATATAGGCTGCGAGAGCGGCCGGGGCGAGGAGATCGAGCTTTGCGGAATAGGTGACGCGGCTTTTGATGTCGAGCTGGTGGCGGAGTTGGAGGGTGGTGTTGAGGGCTGGCTGGCCGATGAGGATGAGGTTGTGGTTCTTGGGGAAGTCCTCTAACATGAGGCGGAGTTTGTGGAGCGCCTCGACGGGAAGCAGGTGGGCGTCGTCGATGATGGGGATGATGGTCTTGCCCTTGGCATTTTGTGCGCGTGCCTCGGCGATGAGGCGCGACTCGCATTTGCCGTCGCTGCCGCTGGTATCGAGTTCCAGGGCCTGACAGAGCAGGCGCAGGAGGTTGGGCCAGGTGTGCAGCGAGCGGTTGATGACCGGAGTGATCCATTGTTTGGGGTCGTGGCGGATGATGGCGTTTTTGAGGACGGTTTTGCCGGTGCCGGGTTCGCCGATGATAAGGCAGAGGCCGCCCTGCTGGCTGTGGACCTTGAGGATGTCAAAATGGCGTTGCTGGTGTTCAAGCAGCGGGGCGTGGTCGTCGATGACGAAGGGGTTGTGGCTGATGCCGAAGTAGCTTCTGATCATGGTGGTTGTGATGTTATGTGATGGGTTGCGGGTAGAGGATTGGTTTTCAGAACTCGATGACGGGACGGCGGTCGTTGGCCACCATGTCGAGTTTGGTGGCCTCGCCGAGGCGCCTGCCGTCCTGGTAGACGACTGGCGGGAAGCCCAGGCCGGCGCGGTCGTGGCGGATGGTGATGGTGGTGTTGCGCAGGTCGCGGGGTGCTTCGTAGCGGGTGGCGTTGAAGCTGAAGGTATTGTCGGTGCGGACTTTGCGGGTGCTCTCCAATAGGAAGAGCTCGCTGCTGAAGGGGCTGGCGGCAAAATAGCGGACGCGGCTCAGGTCAAGGCCGAAGCGGTCGATGGGCTTCATGCCGAGGGTGGAATGTTCGCGGCAGTGATAGGTGTCCTCGACCCAGCGGGTGAACTCGTTGTTGAGTTGCTCCAGGCCCTGGATATGGCTGAGATCGCGGACGAGGAACTGGTCCCTCACGGTGCGGAAGAAGCGTTCGATTTTGCCTTTGGCGGCACCGTCCCTGACAGGCGTGTGGATCAACACGGTGCCGAGGCGGGCGCAAATGATGCCGAACTCCTTGGAGCAATAGTTCGAACCGTTGTCCACATAGACCGCCTTGGGCAGGCCGCGCTTGTAGAGGGCGGTCTGGAAGCAGTCGATGAGGTTGGGAGTGTCATCCGCGGCGTAAAAGGCGCCATGGGTGACCACACGCGAAGCGTCGTCAATGAAGCAGATGAGGTAGGTCTTGACGGGTGGTTGCCTGAGTCCGTTGGAGAGGTAGGGACCGTGCAGGGTGTCGCCTTGCCAGAGGTCGTTGGCATGGGCTTTGGCAAAGGCCAGCCGCGCCTTGGGGCTGCTGTGGTCGGCGGGTTTGAGCAGGTCGAAGCGCACAACGTGCCTGCGAAAGGTGTTAGGTGCGATCTGTGAGCGCCGGAGCAACCCCTTTTCAATGCAGGCCCGGTAAACCTCGGCGATGTTGTATTTTTTACCGTGGAAGGAGGGCAGGACTTGTTCGATGGCCTCTAGCAAATGCTCTGGAGCGACCTTGCGGATGGTGCCTTTATCGACGCGGCAGGGTGGATCTGTGATGCCGTGCTTGCGGTAAAAATACCACCAGGTCTGGATGGTTCTCCAGGTGAAGCGGAGAGCCTGGCCCTCCTCGTCGGTGAAAGTCATTGCGCTGACCGCCTGATAACGGGCCAGGTTGGACTCGCCCTGTGCATATTCGAGCGCGCCGAGCACCCGCATTCTCAGATAATTGCTTACTCGTTTCATGTCGCCGGGGAAGCTGGCACGTCCGGGATGCGGGGCAGGCCTGACATATTGTGTGTCTGCAAAAAAAACTGCTGATAGGCAAACCGGCGACGATGTCAAACCGGTCATCCGGGCTGGGCGGATTGTTAGAAACGGGCGTTTTGGATAGCCGGAAGGCATGAGGCAAGTCCCGCGCCCCGCCTCATGGCTTCCTCACCCGGTAATGGCCACTTGAAGTCCGCTTTGGAACGCTGCGAGGGGGCAGCAAGCCGTGGGGAAAGCCGCCTCAAGGTGGCGCAGGGTGAAAACGTCGGGCTGGTCGTCGGCTTTGCCCGGTGGCGGGGCCACCAAGCAAAGCCGTGCGCGAAGATGGGCAGTGTGGTGACGCCATCTGGCCACCCAGCGGTACGCTGTCTGGACTGATACCGATAGCCGCGAGACGGCCCATGCGCCATGGGTGGACGAGCCTGCGGAGACCGCCCGCAGCAGCCCAAGGAGCTGGACGGTTCTCAATGAGCAGAAGGGAATGACCGTATCCCAGTGGATCGAAAACGTCCCGCCGCAGCCGATGTTCGAGTAGCGGTCGGAGCATAGTAAACGCTGCCCCCGGGTGGCGGATTGGTCTCCCATATCCGAGTTGCCCCGCAAGTAACCATGAGCCACCACCGAGTTGGTGCATTGACAGCGGGGGCAGCCATCGGCCCGGATTTTAACTCGCAGATCCAGCAGTTCCAACGAGTTGGGAGCCAGGAACCGGGTGAATTTCATGCGACACCCTAGCACGCCACGCAAGTCAGCCTTTTGGGCGTTGTCACAAGTTGCCAGTCTCAATAAGACGGAGTCATCGGGGTTCCACGCTCCTAACTCCCAAGAAAAAACCACTGTTCAAACCTGTCTCAATAACAAAAAACTTTCCCGTGGAACAATTGTGCTGGATTAACGCCGTGTTTTGGGCAGTCTGACACAGTGTCAGTTCGGCAAAATACCACCCGATTTTTCGACCAATGGCTGGAAATTTACACATATCCGAACAGACGACCTTGATTCTAGCGCAACGCTCAACTCCTAAAAACTGGAAGAAGCTGCTGAGGGACTGGGTGTCGCGATCCCTGATGACGCCAAGAAGTCGCTTGCGCCCGCTATCGATCTGATAGACAAGTGTCATATAGTGGTGCCCCTTGCTGTAGGTGACTTCATCGACTCCGATGGCGGTGATGTCCTCCAAATCGCGGTGTTTGAGTCCGAAATCAACAACCCACTTCACTGAACGGCAGACCGTGTCCCAGTTTGTCAGGAAGCAGGCGGCGGTTTCCTTCCAGCTCAGGCGTCTGGCCCATGATGCGAGGAAATGGCGAAAGACATCGCAACTGGCGTGTTTGCCTTGCGCCCACGGGACGGCCTCGACCTTGATGCCGCAAGTGGGGCAATTCACCCGTCGCATGGTGTAGGAGAGCGAGACGGGGATGTTCCAGATGGGGATGAACTCGAACTCTCTGGGCAGGGGCATTTGATCATACCCGGGTCGAGGTTTGCTGCACCCGGAGCATCTGGGCTTGCTGTTGGCCCTGGGGATGACTTTGGCAATGATGCGCATCGAATCGCCCGTGCCTCTCAAACTGACGGAATGGTAAACGAAGCTCTTGATGCGGTGGATTTTGTTGAGTAGGGTCTTGAGAAGAATCGGCGGCCTCCTGGTTGGTTTGTTGTAGCAAACGGAATCTGCCAAAGGTCGCCGATTCATCAAGCTCTCATGCCATCAAACCACCAGTGCCAGGAAGAGAAAGTTGCCCACAACAGTCCGCTTCTCCGACGAGTTACAGCCCCATTCTCGAATCTGCCTGTTGTGGACAACTTTCAAGAGGATCACGCCGCTTCGCGGCGATTAGATCCCGGTTTCACCCACAGATTTTGCGGAGGAGGCAAAAAAAATGGGGGCGATGATGTTCATTCGCTTTGGGTCAGATACACCAAGCGCTTCGGCTTTGTATCTATGGGGTCAGTAGTGAATGGCGCTAACTTAACGGGCTCTCGTCTCCGGGGTCAGTAGTATCAGATCAAATCAAGGGCATTTCTTGATTTTTTGTTGAGGCTGGATTATTACACGGATCGACCTGCCAAGTCGAGTGGTTCAATTTGGCCGACTGGTAATGGACCTTGCAGAATGCTTGGAGCGTCCCCCGCAAAAGTTGGACAGAGAATAAGAGCCGGGACAGACAGGTACTCCGGCACAGGTCGCTAGATGCCTTTTATGACAGTGGACATCATGCCTGGCGACGACTCATTCCGTCCTCTCCAGAAAATTCGCAGGAGAGATTGCGGGCACGGGGGACTTGCGGTAGTCGGGGAGGTTGCGTGTGATGATGAAGTCCGCATTCCAAGCGAGGGCGGCGGCGGCTTGGAAGGCGTCTTCCAGGTCGGGCATCGGCAAGCCGAGGGCTACGCGGGCATCGGCGGCGCCGACAGTGGCGACGTCCACGAGTTTGAGCAGTTGAGTGAGGAACGGTTTGCCGCCTTTCAGCAGGTAGGAACAATTCGTTAGAGAGTGCCAGGCAACGGCGGCCTCGCCTCCCGCCTGCACCCAATTCAAAACGGCAACACTGCTTTTCACTTGTGGCTCACGCGCTAGAGCGATGTCCAGCAGGACGTCCGTATCGAGAAAAATTCTCATCTGCGGAGGTATTTTGCTTTCAACGAATCATACAAGGGATCAACGCCCGCTGCGGGATTCCGCAGGCTTGCGCTGCCCGTCATGCTGGCGACGAGATCCACTTGCCCGGGCTTGGTTTCCGCCTGGAGCAAGGACTCGATCAAACCGGAAAGGCTGGTGTGTTTCTTCCGTGCCTTCTGCTTGGCAAGGCGATGGACTTCCGGGTCGAGGGTGATGGTGACTCGCGCTTTCATGAGTATGCATATACGTCGGATCATGCATACTGTCAAGACCCGAGCGCTGTGGTTCCATAATCACCGTCCAATCACCCGAACGCGCGACAAATTACCCCAAATGGGAAAGTGGGAACGCATGTCGGCTTTTTCAAACCACTGAAACACTGAGCACCGCTGAGAGCACTGATTTTTTTCCAGATTGCCTATGGCTATGCGAGTTACGGCTGCGCCTGTTTTTCCATGCTCGCTAACGCTCGCTAACGCTCGCTCCACGTTCTCAGTGGAATCAGCGGTGCTCAGTGTTTCATCGGTAAAACTGCCCGATTTCACGGAAGGACGCCCATTGACTGTCAAAGTTGTACCTATTACTTGCTCCGGGGTACGCGGCAGGACGGGCGAGGTAGCAAGGGATTCACGGCTACATCTGATTTTTTCTCGGTCCCCTGAACTTGCGGTCGTTGTGTTCAATCAAACGCCCGCGGATTCTCCTGCAGGCGGCGCAGCGCGTCGGCATCCATTCGATCCTTTTCCCGGACGGAGTGCGCTTTCCATCCGATCAACGAAACCTTCGAGGCAATGTCGATCAGATGGGCACCCACCTCGAACTTGTCGGCATCCTCGATGACATCGATGTATCGCTTGCCGGATATGCGGGTAAAGAGATCGATCTGGCATTGCTCGGTTTCCTCAACAATCCGGATGGCTCCTTCGTCATCGGTAAAATCATCCGGCGAGAGTTCGCGGGCGTATCCCTCGCCATATCCGGCAAGCGTGTCCAGCAGCTGCTGGATATTCGCTGGGCCGTCCTCAACCAATAAATCCACATCTTCCGTCAGACGGACATAACCTTGGATGGTGACGGCGATGCCCCCCACCACGACGAACCTGATCTGCGCCTCAGAGAGCAGGACCAACAGTTTTTCGAACGACGGTTCCATCATTTGGGGGCGGCGACCAAGGAGTTTTCCTGAGCGCTCGCGCATTGCGGCGCAACATCTCCAACCGCTGAAAAAGCGGCAACTTGGACAAGCTGCCCCCGACTCTCTTCTTCAAAGGTTCCTGGAATGGATCGAGCACGAACAAATTTAGCCACCGTACCGCAGGTTGACAAGCGCAATCACAGAGCGGAGATGGCAGGGTCCCGACACTACGGAGATAGCCAACCACAGATGAACAGGATGAACGCAGATGGGGTGGATTTTGTTCGTAAGCCACCGGCAACCACGACAAGCCTAATTCTTCTGAGTAAGTCATTTGTAGGACTTTGACAGTCAATGGGCGTCCTTCCGTGAAATCGGGCAGTTTTACCGCTGAGGCACTGAGCACCACTGATTGTACTGATTTCACTGAAAAGAATCAGAGATCAATTCTAAATGAAGAGAAGAGGAAGAGCGCTCTTCAGTTTAGGGTTTAAGATTTAATGCTTCGAGGAGCGCAGTAACGATTGTGGTTCTCACTTTTTCGTCTAGGCTAAATCGTCATTGCGGCGGCAAGTTATAAACCGAGTGACGTCTCAGGGTGCGGGAGTTTCAGATGTGTTTACTGCTAGAAACGGGGCGAGGGGGCGAACGAGATTGGTGGGCAAAGGGAACACGCGCTCGAAGATGTTAGGGGCGAGTTCCTGGGACTGGGCGTAGGCATCGTGGACCATTTCGAGTTTGGCGTCGAGGTTGTCGATGTAATGGAGGGCGAAGGCCTCCGGGGTGCGCGGCAGGACGGGCGAGCCGAATTCGTATTCGCCATGGTGGCTGCCGATGAGGTGGAGCAGGTGCAGGCGGATTTCCTCTGCGGCGGGTTTGAGGTCGGCCCAGGCGGCGGCTTCGGGGGAGTCCAGCAGGTCGCGCCAGAGCTTGTTGACCAACTCGATGCCGAGCGGGATGTGGCCCAACATTTCACCGTGGATGCTGTAGGCCTGCGCAAAGCCGCGTTCCGGGTAGGCGTTTTCCCAGAGCTTCCCGCAGTCATGGAGCAAGACGCCGGTTAGTAAAAGGTCGCGATTGAGCTCCGGGTAGACCGGGCACAAGACGTCAGCGGCGCACATCATGCGCGCGACGTGTTCGACAAGGCCGCCGCGGCGTGCGTGGTGGTTGCGTTTCGCGGCGGCAGTGCGGCGGAAACGCTCTCCAAATTGGGAGAAGAAGCGCAGGCAGAGTGTGTGCAGGCGGGGCTCTGAGATGGATTCACAGAGGCGCTGGATATCCGCGTAATCGCGGTCTTGTTTTGCGCGGATGACGGGATCACCCGCAAAGAAAGTGTCTAACGACTCATCATCACACGGGCAGAACTTGATGTCACGGGCATCGATGCCATAGGAGTTCTGCGTCCATTTCCCTTCGAGGCGGAAGACATCATTGACTGCGAGGGCGTCCGCATTCTGATAGGCTGGCGAATCCGACCAAACCTTGAGGTGGAAGTTCCCTGTGGAATCCGAGAAAACGAGTTCCAGGTAAGGCTTGTCCGCCTTGGTCTTGCGGGTGGCGCGGGACTGGAGTTGCGCGAGAACCGAGGCAGCCACAGGGGTTTCCCCGGCGAGTTCCTTGAGGCGGGAAATGATAAGCGGACTCATGACCCGGACCATGGACTGCTCCGGTGTGGCTGTCCATGTTGGAATGCAGTTTTAGCGCCTGCGCTTGTGCCTCAGCTTGCGATTTTTATTGTGAGATGCAGGCGGTCCGGCCTTGGCGGCGGGTTTGGGTTTCGGCTTCCCGTGGTGTTTTGCGGCGGGTGCGGGCCGAGTGTTGATAGGCGAGATGCCGCCGCTGGTGGGACGTCCGGCCACGGAGAAATCCACAAAGCGTTTTTCCCGGTCCAGGCCGGTGACGTGGAGCGGGATGCGCATGCCCATTTGAATGACTTTCCCATCTGAGGAAACCCATGCCTTGCGGTGGGCTTCTAGCCGCCAGCGGCCCTCCGGTAGATCCTCGCGCTTGACCACACCGCGCACGCCCATGTCAGGGATCTCCACCATCAGGCCCATAGGGCGGGCATCGGTGATGATGCCATCGAACTCGTGAGGATCATGCATCTCAGCGACACGCTGAAGGTATTCGAAGAGTTTGATCTGCTTGGTTTCGCTCTCTGCCTCTGCAGAGGTGCGCTCTGTGTCGGAAATATGGCGTGAGATATCCCGTAGCGCGGCCTGAGATGGAGTGGTGTCACAGCGTGGTGGCGGGTTCACTAACAATGGCTGCAGTGCGCGGTGGACGATCAGGTCCGCGTAGCGGCGGATGGGGCTGGTGAAATGGCAGTAGTCCGCCTTTGCCAAGCCGTAATGGCCGATGGGTTCCGCAGAGTAGGCGGCGCGTTTCAGGCTTTTGAGCAGGCCAAGTTTGATAATGTGTTCTTCCGCGCTGCCTTTGGAATCATCTAATAACTTTTGGATGTGGGCACGGTTTGTGAGATCGCCGGGGCGGTAACCGTGGAGCAGGGCGGTCTCAGAGTAGTCCAGGAGCCGCGAGGGATCGGGGTCCTCATGAATCCGATAGACCGCGGGTTTCATGCGCTCACGCAGGACGCGTGCCACGGCATCGTTAGCGGCCAACATGCACTCCTCCACGAGTTGGTGGCTCTCCGTATGGATGACGGGTTCTGCGGCCACGGCGCGGCCCTGATCGTCGAGAAGGATTCTGATTTCGGGCATTTCAAGATCGAGCGCGCCATTGGCGAAACGCCTGCGCCGCAGGGTGGCTGCCAGTTTCCAGCCTTCTGTGACCATCTGCACGAGCTGCGGGTCCGAGTTCGGAGGTGCAGGTTTTCCGTCGAGGATGGCCTGTGCCTGTTCGTAGGACAGTTTCGCCCGGCTATGGATCACCGCGTCGATAAAAGAGGACTTGGTAACTTCCCCTTTGGCGGAGATTTCCAACAAGGCGCATTTTGTCAGGCGGTCCACATCCGGCTTGAGAGAGCAGATGCCATTGCTGAGTTCCACGGGCAGCATGGGCAGGACGCGATCCACCAGATAGGTCGAGTTTCCACGTTCTGAGGCTTCCTTGTCCAGTGCACGGCCGGGTTTGACGTAGTGGGAGACATCCGCGATGTGCACGGCCAAGAGCCAGCCATCGCCTCGTTTTTCCAACCAGATAGCATCGTCGTGGTCCTTGGCATCTGCGGGGTCGATCGTGATGACCAACTTGTCCCGCCAATCCTTGCGGCGGGCAATTTCTGCTGGCTCCGGAGCTTCCGGCACCGCGTGGGCTTCGGCCAGCACGTCTTCAGGAAACGAGGTGCGCAGCCCGAAACGATGGATCACCGCAATCATGTCCACCCCGCTATCGCCGGGCCAGCCGAGCACCTCGATGATACGGCCGCGTGGAGCGATATTCCTATCCTTCCAGTCTTCCAAATCCACTACCACCAATTGTCCTGGTTGTGCGGTGGTGTCGCCCTCGAGATCGATATTGCCGTCGATGGCTTTGTCCTCGCACTCAATCCAACAGAAATTGCCTTTCCTGCGGAACACCCCGACCACGCGGCCAGAACGGCGGACGAGGATTTTCTCCACTTTGCCACGCGGTTCGTCCGGAATGTCCAAGACGGTAGCGCCGCGCGCACGGAATGCACGTTTGGGACTGGGTTGGTGGATGGAAACGAGCACGCGGTCGCCATCCAGAGCGGTGGCGGTGTCACGCCGCGGGATGTGGACGCGGTTAAGGGCCTTGAGGTCGAGGCCTGTGGCGATATTGGCGTCGTCAGTTATTTCCGGGAAGAAGAACGCATGTCCTTTCGGGTGGAATTTCAGTGTGCCGGTGAGGGTATTCCCTGACTGGGTCTGCAATAGATAACACCCTTTTTTCCCCTTCTGGATGGCACCCTCCCTGACCAAGGATTCAATGGCCGTGCGGAGTTCGGCACGGCGGTCGGTCGGCACCCTGAGGCCGCTGGCCAGGTCCGACTTGGTCAGAGGCTGGGAGGCATGGGCACCCATGAAATCGAGCACCATATCTCGCAGATTTTTGCCGGGCATGAGTCGAGGCTACCTTCGCCAAGCCTGCACCGCAACGGCAAAGGCGGAATACGCCATGGAAAATTAATGATTGCGAGTCTCATCGACCGGGATTAAATGTTTGGCATGGAATGCGGAGTTGTGTCTCGCATCTCCAACGCGTTGAAATTAGTGTTTGCGCAGCATCCGAGAAAATCCATCCTCATCCCGCCATGAAAATCCCAGCATCCCGCCGCCCTCACGGTTTCACTTTGATTGAGCTGCTCGTTGTCATCTCCATCATTGCCATTCTCGCCAGTATTGGTTTCGGAGTCGGCAATATGGCCATCCAGAAAGCCAAGAAAACCAAGTGTCTTGCAGTATGCACATCCCTTGAGGGAGCGGTGAACAATTTCTTCACGGACTACGGCACCTTGCCAAGCGCTGCGGTCGCTGATACTACAGTAGTGACGAATACTGGTGATGGCATCGCACTGGTTACGGTGTTGATGGGCATGGAAACCGGGAACACGCCCCTCAATACCAGAGCGGTCAAATACCTCGATGTGAAGGAAGGCAAAAACAGCAAGGACGGCTTAATTTACTCTACAGACGGCACCTCCATCACGGGTCTCTATGATCCGTGGGGCGGGGGATACAATGTTATCATGGATTGCGACTATGACGGAAATATTACGCCAGCTCCCTCCGCTGGTACGGGCGGAGCGACCTTGCACGGGCGCCGCGTAGCAGCTTGGAGCAATGGAGCGGACGGCGTCAGCGGCGGCGGAACGGCCAATGATGATGTGAAGACCTGGTAAGTAACTGACTGGTCATTCCTCCGCTCTAACATGATACGGGAAATCGTCCAATACGGGCACCCCATCCTTCGCCAGCGCTGCCGCCCCGTAACTGAGGTGAGTGACGATGTTGTGCAATTGGCAGTAGACATGTTGGAAACCATGGTGGAGGCGCATGGTGTCGGACTGGCCGCCCCTCAGGTGGCCGAGGATATCCGGCTGGCTGTGATCGATGTTTCTCACGATCCAGAATGCGTGAGTTTCCTCAAGGTCAATGGTGAGGACGCCACCATCGGGTCCATCATGCCCTTGATTTTCATCAACCCGGAGCTCGCATACGGCAAGGAGAAGGAAATCTCCATAGAAGGATGCCTCAGCATCCTGGGTATCCGCGCAGAAGTCCGGCGCCCGCTGGCAGTGAAGGCCACATTGCCCCAGCTCGACGGCTCCGTCCTGATCATCGAGACCGATGGTCTGCTTGCCCGTGCCCTGCAGCACGAAATCGATCACCTTAACGGAGTCCTGTTTGTAGACCGCCTGTCCGCCGTTGCCAAAGTCTCGATGAAAAACCGTCTCCGGAGATTATTAGAAGAAAGCTGATGGAGAATTGAGAAGAGTGAATTGGGAAGAAGAGTGATTAAACGCGGAGGCGCAGACAGCGCAGAGGGGGCGCGAAGGAAGAGGGGGTGAGTGGGAGAAGAGATTGACGAATGATGATTGATGGTTGTTGATTTTTGAAGGGAAGAGAAGAGGACTGATGGGCATTATAGGACCTATGGGAAGGATGGAATTGCCCTCGGCGCTTCCGTGCTCAGGCTTTCGGCGTTCTCTTTTGGCAACCCGTATAAGTTAGGACGAGCCAGGGCCTAACCAGGCAAGCTGTCTTTGAATACCAATCTCACCGGCTGAATGCCGCAGCCAGTGATGCAAGGTCAGCGGGAGCCGCACGGTCAGCGGTGAGGATGGCTGCTTTCTGCAGGGAAATGATGTCAGAGATCCCCTTGCGTGAGAGCGCCAGCATGGTTGTCATTTCCTCAGCGGAGAACACCGCCTCCTCGCCGCTGCCTTGTACTTCCACAAATTCCAGTGTTTCGGTCATCACCACGTTAAAGTCCACAGAGGCGTCCTTGTCTTCAGGATAGTTGAGGTCGAGCACTGGCTCTCCCTGATAGACTCCTGCCGATACTGCCGCTACAAGTTTGTTGATAGGAAACGCCTTGAGTTTGCCTTCGGCCATGAGCTTGTTGAAGGCGATGGCCATGGCCACGCAGCCACCACTGATCGAGGCAGTGCGGGTGCCGCCGTCTGCCTGCAGCACATCGCAATCAATCCATACCGTGCGCTGGCCGATCTTGCCAAGGTCCACCACAGCACGCAACGCGCGGCCGATGAGGCGTTGGATTTCCGACGAGCGCCCGTCGAGTTTGCCGCGCGAGATGTCACGCGGTTTACGTTCGAGCGTTGAATACGGCAGCATTGAATATTCTGCGGTGAGCCACCCACCCTCAACACGTTGGGCGCGCATCCAGCGCGGCACATCCTCTTCGATTGTTGCCGAGCAGATCACCCGCGTGTTTCCGAATGAAACCAGTACGGAACCCGTGGCGTGAGGGGCCACATTCGGGATGAAGGAGATTGGGCGGAGTTGGTCAGGTAGGCGGCCATCGGGGCGTGTCATGCCGCAGTGAAATCCATGCACGCCCGCACTGCAAGTCTGGAACTCTTAACAGAAAAAAATCTGTAAGCTCTCAGAAGAATCGAATGTTATTTTTTTCATATCCATCTGTCCGAGGGAAATCCTCAGGGCATACTCCCATGAAAACGTTTGCCTTTGCCGCGCCGGCGTTTCTGCCATCTTTTTGGCATCACGCGTTTTCAGTGTGAAGTGACCTCAGGACTGCCAAAGGTTACAACTTCCATACTCGACGAAGGGGCATCCGCCGCCTACATCACGGGCATGTCCGTTCGCACTCGTTTCGCTCCATCGCCTACCGGCTATCTCCATGTCGGAGGTGCCCGCACCGCCTTGTTCAACTGGTTGTTCGCCCGCCGTCATGGTGGGTCGTTCATCCTGAGGGTGGAGGACACGGATGAGGCGCGCAATACGGACGAGGCCCGGCAGGCGATATTCGATGGTATGACCTGGCTGGGACTCGATTGGGATGAAGGACCTGAAAAGGGCGGGAAACACGCACCTTATTTCCAGAGTGGGCGCCGGACGATTTACGACGAGTGGTTTGAAAAACTCCTGGCCGCCGGACGCGTCTATCAGGACAGCGGTGCATGGCGCTTCCGCTTTGAACGCAAGCCCGTGACAATGAATGATCTGGTCTGTGGTGAGGTGACCATCGATTACCGTGATGAGTCTAACACGCCTGATATGGTGGTGAAGCGTTCGGATGGTTCTTACGTGTTTCATTTTGTGAACGTGGTGGACGATCTGGAAATGGAAATCACCCACGTCATCCGCGGCGAGGACCACCTGATGAACACACCCAAGCACCTGCAATTGATAGAAGCGTTCGGCGGCACCGCGCCACAATACGCGCACATCCCTCTGATTCTAAACCCGGATGGCTCGAAGATGTCCAAACGCGACGCTGGCGCTGCGGTGGGTGACTACCCACGCCAGGGTTTCCTATCAGAGGCAGTGGTGAATTTCATCGCTCTATTGGGATGGTCATCCAAGACCGACGAGGAAATATTTACCTTGGCGGAACTGGCGGAGCGCTTCTCCTTGGAGAACGTAAACCGCGCTCCTGCCCGGTTCGATTTTGAGAAATGCAAGTGGTTCAACCAGCAACACCTTGGCAAGCTGGACCTCGCCGGGTTCCTGGGCTTATCGCGTCCTTTTGTCCAGCAGTCCGGACTGCCATCGGCCAACTATACCGATGCTGTGGCTGCCGCAGTGAAGGACAAGGTGCGATTGCTCAGCGAGGTGCCCGCCGCGGTGGATTTCCTGTTAATCGATGAATTCTCCTACGACGAGGAAACCGTCGGAAAGGTGCGCGCTAATGCCGCTGCGAAAGGTCTCATGGAGGCCTTGGCGGATGGCTTCCAAAATGTATCCGAGTGGTCGGCGGATGCCGCCAAGGCTGCGCTCAATGAGGTGGCTAAAACCGCTGCTGCCAAGCCGGGACAGTTGATGTTTCCGCTGCGGGTGGCGCTGTCCGGACGCGCTCACGGGCCGGATTTGGGGGATATTCTATATTTGTTAGGAAAAGCCCGCAGTGTCGGACGATTGCGGAATTTCTGCTCGATGCTTTGAAACAATTGACCTGCCAAAGATTGATCCGACGCACGATCCACAATATGCCCTGCATGCCTAACCGAATGATGAAATCCGTATACACCCTGCATGACCTCGACTCGCGCGCGACGCTTGACGCCGGGGCGGAGAAACCTGCGCGGTTGGCGGTGTTGGGGTGGCCGGTTGCACATTCCGCCTCACCTCAGATGCACCAGCCCGTGCTGGATGCAGCCGGGATCGACGCCCGCTACATCCGCTTGGAGGTGGAGCCCGGGCTAATCCCCAAGGCGTTCGCCCGGATGCAGGAGCTAGGGTTCATCGGTTGCAATGTTACGGTGCCTCACAAGACAGACGCCCTGGCCAATTGCACTTGGGTGCACCCGGATGCCCTTGTCTTGGGCGCAGTCAACACCGTGAACTTCGAGAGTGGTTCGATACGCGGCTTTAACACTGACGGACCGGGATTTGCGAACGCCATCGTGGAGGATTTTGGGCACTCATTGGACGAACTCTCTGTCGCCATTGCCGGTGCGGGAGGCGGTGCGGGGCAGGCGATTGCTGTCCAGTGTGTTCTGGCAGGAGTCAAGCGACTGGTCCTAGTGAACCGTACGGAGGAAAAGCTAGGTCCGCTGGTGGCCCGACTTATGGCACTGGGCCGCGGGACGGAAATCATACCCATCACATTTGGGAACCCTGCGCTGGCGGATCACTGCCGGAGTTGCGATCTAATCGTGAACACCTCGTCTGTGGGATTGAAAGCAGGCGATCCGTCCATCCTAAATGAATATTGCCTGCGGCCAGAGCACTTGGTTTACGACACTATCTATCAGCCTTCTGTCACGCCCTTGTTGGCAGTCGCCGGGTTGCTTGGATGCCGTTGTTCCAACGGACGCTCGATGCTATTGCACCAGGGTGCATTGGCATTCCAACACTGGTTCCCTCAATGCCAGCCATTGGCGGTGATGCGCGCAGCGTTGACTCAGTGTGGCTGAGGCACGGGCGCGGATTCTGGCGCGGGTGCGGCTGGGACGACGGCATCTTTGGCAGGGACAACTCCGGGGTCGTCCAAGGAATACCAGTGGCATGCGAGCACTTGGATGATCTCGAATTTCCGTTCGCCTTCTATCTCGGTGCGTCGGACTTTGACACGCACCCGGATCATGCCATCTGGGTTGAGATTTGGCAGAGTCGATCCGAAAACCTTTGCTCCGCGTCTATCCATTTTGAATGCGGCATCCAGCAACTTTCCATTCGTGCTCTTGCGGGGAACCATAAACTCCGGCGATTGGAATCCTACGTCGCCAGGGTTGCCAAAGCGCGGGGCATAAAGAACGAGGCTGATGGTTTCCGCATTCTTGCGTTCCTCAGCCAGGCGCTCGCGGGCGAGCAGGCGGAACTCGCACTCATTGTCCCCGCCACCTGCGAGAAACAAGGCCCAAGGTGCGTCGCTGTATCTAATAAAGTGATCCCAATCGAGTTTCCACTCGCCTTTTTCCTCACGGAAGACTGCGTCGAGAGTTCGTCCGTCCGCGCAATGCCAGAGGGTTTCGAGAGCTTTGCCTTCGGGGAGATTGAGGATCACTTGTTTGTCCAGCTTCATTCCCGTCTTGTCGATTTTGATCAAGGGATTGGAATTGTAATAACGGGCCATCTGCACTGCCGTCGATGCAGCAGATAGAACAAACTGATTTTGTTCCTCCGGGGTGATGGCGTCGATGAAACCTGCAAATTCCCGCATGCATTTGGGACTTGCCGTCTCAAGGAAGACCACATCGGAGCTGTCGAACGCAGCAGCAACCGCAGGGAGGCGAGATGGCTTGTTTTGTGGTCCCTCGCCCCCCCAAAAATAATGTGCGCCCACCAGAATCAGGATCAGCACGGCCAACCACCCGCCAATGATCTTGAGCATGAGATACTTGTGCTTACCCTCCTTGTCCGTTTTCTTGCCCTTTTTGTGTCCGGGCAGTGTGCTTGTTGTCCCGCTGTTTCCCGAAGCTGGTGGAGCTGTAGCCGACACTGATTCCACTATGCCAAGGCTTGGGTTTAATCCACATTTTGCGCACAGACGGTTATCCGCGTCGCCCGGATGGGATTGAAACAACGACCCGCAACGGCCGCAATGAAACCAGAACGAGTCAGGGTTGCTCACGAGCTGATTCCATTAGGGGGTTGTGCCATCCGTGTAAAGCCTTCCTGTGGCGAGCGGCTGAGTGGTAGGGTCTCTGCGGGTCTGCGCGCTGGTGTCTTGGTTGCGAGAGCCACGGTCCTATGCAATCTGGCCACAGCTTCCCATCGCTCAACACGAGAACTCTCTCGGGCATGATAATGAGGATGGGCTAGTCGGTCTACCATATGGGGATATCAACCGCGCCGAGCTTGGTGGGATAATCAGCGTGAGGCAAGCAGGTTTGGCGTACCCCTATGCGTGAAGATCCATGGGAGGCGATCTCCTTCATTTGTTCAGGATTGCTCCACGCAGGCGATAATCGAGGGAATGGCTGCCTCAAGGACTTTGGCCACTTCCTCATACGCAGGAGTTCCCATGCCAATGGGGTCTGGCACATCAATACCATCGCGTTTCTCACGGATGCCGGAGAATTCACGAATCAGAAAATATTTATCCGCATGTTGGGGGAAGCGTGCTTCAAGAGCGGCTAGATGATCCTCTGTCATCACGAAAACGTGTGTGGCGGTGGATAGAACGGCTTCGCTAGCAGGCTGGCTGCGAAATCCTTCCAGAGATGCACCGCGTTTTTTGAGGATGCTTATGGTTTCTCTGCTGGCCGGCGTGCCCTTTGAAGCCGCTATCCCGCAGGAACTGACGGTGATATCGTTACGTCCTTCCAAGGCCAGGCGGAAGAGTCCCTCAGCCATTGGGCTGCGGCAGGTGTTGCCAGTGCAGACAAAAAGCACGTGTTTCAGTTGGGACATCGCGCTGCAGATTGCCTGCTTCCATGCGTCACGTCAAACCGCAATGGATATTTTGACCGTGCGTTTTTTGCTCGATTATATTGCTTGACGCCGCAGGGGGGCAGTTACAGATTTCGTCACTATGAAAAAACTCCTATTGGTCTCTATGGCCTTAGCTGCCCCAGCATTTGCCGGCACTTCATCCGTTGCACCTGCCTCCTCTTCCTCTCCTACACTTTGTGAGTGGTTTGTCGGTGGTACTTTCGGACAACTTAACAACGTTGGTACCAACCTCAGCTCTTCCGAGGTGACCAGCATTGTGAATGGCAACCTTCTCCCGGCAGGTGGCACGCTTGCCAAAGCCAGCTTGGATAATCCTGACTTCAACGTGTATACGCTGCAAGTCGGACGCAGCCTTACCAATGCCAATGGTTGGGACCTCGCAGGTTATTTGGAAGTTGGCTGGCTTGACGGAAGCATGGACTTCAGTGGCTCCGGACTACTTTCGGACCTTGTGACCCCGTGGTCTGCATCTGAAAGGGTTAATGTTGACGTCGTCCCAGTGACTCTCAACTTCAAGGTGGAACATGCCATTTATGGACCCGTTGACGGTTATGTCACCGCTGGTGCTGGCTATGCATGGAGCAAGATTTCCGGTTTCGGTTCAGACACCCGTGATGGTGGCTTCTATGGCCAAGCATCCGCCGGCCTCCTCTACAACGTCTGTGAACGCTTCCAACTCTTCGGTGGTGCTCGCTGGTCCTACCTGAGCCATGTCAACTTGGGTGACACCGGAATTGAGTTGAACAACAACAAGATTGGTTGGGAAGTCGGTGCCCGTTACGTCTTTTAATCGATTCCCTTTGGTCTAAATCATCATTCATCTGCCGCCCGGGGGGATTCTCCGGGCGGCTTTTTTTCCAGCTCTTCTAAGAAGGTGTACACGCTGGAATTCCGTTTTTTCCATCGCCCACAGGCACCACTCATGCTACCTTCCTCTGCGGATGTTTGAAGTCAGACAGAAACCGGAAATGGTAGAGCGCGCCCTATTGGTGCGCTTTTATTTCGATCCGCGTGAGGAGGATGAGTCCGATTCTCTGTTGGAAGAGCTCGGCGAACTTGTCAAAACCTTGGGCATCGAAGTGGTAGAGTCCGTGTTGTCGCGCTGCCGCGAGATGCACAAGAAATTCCTCTGCGGCACAGGGAAGGCCCAGGAAATCGCAGATCTCGCCCGAGCCCATGAGTGTGATGTGATCGTCATCGACAACGGTCTGGCACCTTCCCAGCAACGGGAATGGGAAAAATTAGCCGATCTCTGTGTGATCGACCGCGAGGAGGTGATTCTAGATATTTTCGCCAAGCGTGCCCACACCAAGGAGGCTCGTTTGCAGGTGGAACTCGCCCGCATGCAATATGCCTTACCGCGCCTTGCCCGGATGTGGGGTCACCTTGACCGCGAGGGAGGCGCGGGATCCGGTGGTGGGCAGGGAGGAGGTGCAGCACGCGGCATGGGTGAAAAACAAATCGAGGTGGACCGCAGGCTCGCCAACCTCAGCATCGACCGCTGCAAACGCGAGCTCGAAGCCGTCCGCAAACAACGCAAGACCCAGCGCAAGGAGCGCGAGAAACTGGAAACGCCCCATGCCGCGATTGTCGGCTACACCAATGCTGGGAAATCCTCGTTGCTGAACATCCTCAGCAATGCCGATGTCATGGCCAAGGACATGCTCTTCGCCACCCTCGACACCACGACCCGGCGCATCGAGTTGCCAGACGGGCAGCCATTATTGATTACGGACACTGTGGGATTTGTAAGAGAGCTGCCCCACCGCTTGGTGGAGGCTTTCAAGGCCACGCTTGAAGAGACCGTGCTGGCGGATTTCCTAATTCATGTGGTGGATGCCACGGCACTGGAAAGCGAGCGTTTCCATGATACCACCCTTGATGTGCTTGGGGAGTTGGGAGCTAAGGACAAGGAAATCATCACGGTGCTCAATAAAATCGATCTGGTCACCGATCCGGTGGCTCTGACCGCGCTCTCTTGGAAGTTTCCAGGCGCGCTGCACCTTTCCGCCGTCACTGGTCAAGGGCTGGAGCCGCTGCTTAAGGCTTGTACGACGGTTCTGGCCGACCGTGTGCGCTGCCGGGACTACCGCATCCCCCAGCAACGGGCGGATCTGGTCAGCCTGCTTCACCGCGAGGCAAAGGTTCTCTCGACGGAATACGAGGGCGATGATATACTCGTGCGCGCCGTGGTTCCACCGACCATTGCCGGGCGGCTGGAATCTTTTTCCAAGGACCTATCGTAGTTTTATCACAAGTTCACCCTATGCTCAGAGCTTCGTTGTTTCTCATTTTCAGCGCGATTATTCCCGTATTCGGCCAGAGTGGCACAGTGCCGACATCTAACCGTCCTGTCCTCAAAGCCCTGCCGCTTGGAGAAGGGGAGGGTCCGGTAGCCGGAGGGCTGCCAGGGCATCCTGTCAAACCGTTAGTATCTCCACCTGCCACGCCGAACAAAGCGCCTCAGCAGACTGGTCCGTTAGAGAAGAAACCTACTGGTGATGATGCGCTACGCCTGCAGATCTTCCTCGACCAGTCGTGTTTCGGTCCCGGCATCATTGACGGCAGACCCGGCCACTTCACCGAACTCGCCGTGGGATCATGGAATGAAGTCCACGGTTACCCGCTGGATGACTGGGTGGCCGTCAATACCGCTGCCCGCAAGGCGATTCCCGATCCACTGGCTGTGGCCGTAGTGCCGGATGTGGTGAAAGACTGGGTAAACCCGGACCTTCCCACCAAGGTGACCCTGCAGGCAAAAGTAAAAAAGATGAGCTACCGCAGCATTAGTAAATTCATGGCGGAGCGCTATCACTGCGATGAAACCTGGCTGGCCACAGTCAATGGTGCCAAGAAAATGGAGAATCTCAAGGCGCGTGATTCTATCACAGTTCCCAATATCGAGCCGTTTTATATCGAGAAACTTACGGGCATCCGTTATCCGGTGGACCCCGCGCTCAGCCAGCGCCATGTCGTGGTAGACACCAAGATCAATCAGGCCCGTATTTTCGAAGCCGCTCCCACTGCGCTTGTAGTCGCCGAACCCGGTACTGAGGAAATCTCCCCCACCACCCGTGCGAACCGGGGACTCATCGCCTCGTTTCCTATCACCCCTGGCCAGCCGAAGTTTATCAAGTTTGGCACGTGGGAGCTGCGCAGCATGGTCCAGCTCCCGAACTGGCGTTTCGACCAGCAATTGCTAGATACCGGTAAACGCAGCGGTGATTCTGAAACCCTCAACATCCCACCGGGACCTAACAATCCGGTCGGCGTCATATGGAACGGTCTGAGCAAGCCGGGCATCGGCATGCACGGCACGCCGAATCCTGAAACCATAGGCCGTGCCCGTAGTCATGGCTGTATCCGCCTTGCCAACTGGGATGCTATCCGCCTGCCTGACCTGATTCGTCCTGGTGCCACGGTGGAAATTCGATAACAGCTCAAGATGCAGGAAAAAGACATGGCTTGGTAAGCGTCCTTTGGTGAACAAGCCAATGCTCTAAGTAACTCTTCTTGAGTTTGGTCTTCTTGATACCAGCGTTTTCATCCCATGACAACCGCCGCAAAAATCCTCCTGTCTACGGCCGTTCTGGCCTTGACGGGTTATGCGGTTTACGAGGTTCTTGCCCCGAGCCCGTTGGGTCGCCGCGTGATGGAGTATTTCCATCTGGCAGAAGGCTCGCCTGTTGTGGCCCGTGTGTGCGGCCACCCCATCACCAAAAAACAGCTAGACCGTGCCATGCGTGAACAACTGTGGCTGGATGGTGAAAACCTTGAATCCCTGACCCCGGAAAATAGGAAAACTGTCCGTGCCGCTGCAATCAATGCCTTGATCGATCACGAATTGCTGCGTGTGAAGGCCGGGGCTGATGCGGCGTCATTCAAGGTGACAGATGCGGAGATAGATGCACGTATGTTAACATTCTCTAGCAGGTTTGAATCAGAAGAGGTGTTGAAGCAGGCCATGAGATCGCAGGGTATCCCGTCACTGCACGACCTTCGTGACCGCTTGGCAGCGCAGATCCAACAGGAAAAGTATGTTGAATCCCGCATAGGACCACTGGTCGCTGTGACCGATACGGAGGCGCGCAAGTGGTTTGATGAAAACTCAAGACAGCTTGCCACGCCGGAGCGCATCCAAGTCCGCCATATTTTCGTAGCCACCCTCGAACATCCGCCGGAAAAGGCAAAGGCGTTACTTGAGGCTGCGCTCGATAATCTAATGAACAAACGTGAAGATTTCGCCACCCTTGCCCGTGAAATCAGCGAGGATCCTGCCACACAAAACACCGGTGGTGATCTGGGTTGGATGACGAGCGACCGCTTGCCAGCTGACTTTGCAACTCCTGTTTTTGCCCTGCCCCTCAACCATCCCACCCTTGTTCGCACCAAACTTGGCTGGCACCTTGTCGAAGTCACTGCCCGTAAACCCGCCCAAGCCCGGTCATTTGATGAGGCAAAACCCGAGATCATCGCCGCTCTTGAAACGATGAAGCGCCACAAAGCCACTGCGGAATTTTGCACCGCCCTACACAAGTTCGAAGCTCCCCATATCGAGATCTTTCCTGAACGGATGGGGGAGTGAAAATAGGAAGTGCCTTTTCCCTTATGGTAAAATGTGAAGGGCAGAAGGCTTCATAAATTAACTTTGCGCCATTTGATTAGCTGCCCTGCAACCCATACGAAGCCTTTGATTCCTAGTTCTCAGAACAAGGAACGACCCATCGTTTTCTTTTACAACACAGGCGTTTTTTCATATATTCAGGCCTAATCCCGATCGATCTTTACGGGTTTCCTCGCTTGCAATTCCTCCATTACCTGCCAAGACTCTGGTCCTGCATAGGGCCGAAACCCGGACATGTTCTACTTTCCTCACTACCACCCATGAAACCGCGTTTTACCTCTGCCTTGGTGATGGCTGCCAGCCTGTTTGCGGGTTTCCATGTTTCCGCCCAAGCCCCTGATTCGACTTCCAATCCGGTTCCAGGTCTCGCGCCCCCTCCGCCGCAGGGGCGCCTCAGAATGCCCGTGCCCAAAGGTCCGATCGAGGTCAACGGCATCGCGGCCAAGGTCAACGGGCGGGTTATCACCAAAAACCAGGTTTCCTTCATGCTGGCACCGATTTATGCCCAGCTTGCCGCACAATTCCCGCGCCGTGGGCCCAACTCGCAGTTTGAGGTGAAGTTCAACGAGGCCAAAGGCAAGGTGATTCAGGAGTTGGTGGACCGCCAGATCATCTTGGATGAATTCAAGGTCATCGGAGCGACTATCAAACCCCACATCGTCGATGAGGAGGTAAAGCGCCAGAGGCAGGAACTCTTCAATGGTGACGAGCTCAAGTTCCGTGATGAGCTCAAACGCAACCGCCTCACCATGGAAGGCTACCGCGAAATGACCCGTGAGAAGATGGTTGTGCAGGCGATGCGTGCCCAACAGTTCTCTGACGCTCCGCCGCCCCTTCCCAACGAAGTGGAGAAGGAATACAACGATGTAAAAACCACCCTGCGGGATTTCAGTAAGGACGTGTGCACCTTCCAGAAAATCTTTATCCCCGCGACCGATCCGCAGAACCCGGAAGCCACGCCGGATACCCAACTCACACTGGCGGAAAATCTGGCAAAACAACTCGCCAACGGGAAGGACTTCGGAGAACTCGCCAAGGAGAATTCCAAGGACGCATATGCTGACAAGGGCGGTCTTCAGGAAAACGTTCCTCGCACGGATCTCTCTGCAGAGTTCGCATCTATCATTTTTGAGGCGCCACAGGTCGGAAAAATCGTTGGTCCCTTGATGGATCCGCAGGGGTTTACGATCATTAAAATCATCAAGATGCAATACGGGCCGTCTCCGCCATTGGAAAAGGTCCGCGATATGATCGAAGAGCGTGTCAGCAAGAGGAAAACCTCTGCCCAATACGAACATTGGATCGAATCCCGCCGCAAGAAGGCGATGATCGAGATCAAGATCTAATGAAAATGGCGGGGGCCGTGGAGTTAGATGACTCCAGTCCCTGTTTCATCGTTCAGCCTGGGGTGGTGGGTACGGTTGATCGGAAACGATCCAATCCTCGTTCTTATCGGTGAAAGTTTTGAGTGCCCACTCGCTGGGTAGTAGCGCGACCAGCCAGCCGTTCGAGTCACGGGCCAAAGCTGCGCCTAACGAAAGGGCGGGTCTTGCGTCGGGGGCCATAGGGTCTCCCGACTTCGGTTTCATCCAGCGCGCCAGCGACCAACTCGCGGACTCGATCCGTGTTTCTGCCGCGTATTCGCCCTCCAGGCGGTATTGCAGAACCTCGAACTGCAGCGGGCCCACGGCACCTAATAGCGGAACCTGTGCCGGGCCGGCGTCCAGTAGCTGAAACTCGCTGGCCACACCTTCCTTGAGCAACTGTGCAAGCCCATCGCGGAAGCGTTTGTATTTGGCCGTGCTCTTGTTGTGCAGATAGGAAAAACACTCCGGGGCGAAACGCGGAATTTCGTGAAATACCACGCCGCTACCTGTAGCCAGCGTATCGCCTATCAATAAATCATAGTTGCCCACCAGACCCACCACATCGCCCGCGTAGGCGTCATCCACGGTTTCCCTCTCGCGGGCGAAGAGGCGCTGGGAATTTCCCAAGCGCATCCGCTCGCCACTGCGCGTGTTGAGCACATTCATGTCCCGCTCGAATTTGCCGGAAACGATGCGCACGAAGGCCACGCGATCGCGGTGCTTCGGGTTCATGTTCGCCTGGATCTTGAACACGAAAGCGGAGAATTCCTCTGATGCCGGGTCTATCGTTAGCCCGTCGCTCACCCGCGGTAGCGGTGATGGTGCCAGTTCCAGGAATCGGTCCAATAATAACTGCACGCCGAAGTTATTCGCCGCGCTGCCGAAGAATACCGGCGTCAACTCTCCGGCTAACACCTTGGCTACATCAAAGTCCGCACCCGCACCTTCTAATAATTCAAGTTCATCACAGACTTGGCGATAGGTTCCCTCTTCCACCGCCTCCCGGACGCTTTCGTCATCGATACCTGATACCGCCACCGGCGCACGGAATGCACCGTGCACAGTGCGCTGGAACAGATGCACTTGTTTATTCTCGCGGTCATAGACGCCCTTGAAGCGAGGGCCATCGCCCAGCGGCCAGTTTAGCGGAAACGCGTGGATGCCCAGCACGCTCTCCAGTTCATCCACCAGATCGAGCGAAGGACGTGCCGGCCTGTCCATTTTGTTCATGAAGGTGAAGATGGGCACGCCACGGCGGCGGCACACCTCGAACAGCTTTCGCGTCTGGCTTTCGATGCCCTTGCCTGCGTCCACCACCATCACGGCAGCATCCACCGCCGTTAGAACCCGGTAGGTGTCTTCCGAGAAGTCCTTGTGGCCCGGCGTGTCCAGAATGTTGACCACACAGTTCTTGTATTCGAACTGCAGCACGGTGGAGCTCACCGAGATCCCACGTTGTTTCTCCAATTCCATCCAGTCCGAGGTAGTGGCCCTCTGGTTCTTGCGGGCGGTCACGCTGCCCGCAAGGTTGAGCGCTCCACCATAGAGCAGGAATTTCTCGGTCAGCGTGGTTTTACCCGCATCCGGGTGGGAGATGATGGCGAACGAACGGCGACGCGTCACCTCGCGCTGCAGCGCGGGCGATGGGATGGCATAGGGGGAGACGGACATGAATCAGCCCGCAGGCGATAGCCTCCCGTGCCTGCGAGTGCAAGCGTTTGGCGCTAAAGCGGCATAGGCTCTGCTTTCCTTGGCTGCCCACGTCTGGCGTCTGACCTATCGTCCCCTCCTGTAATTATCAGCACCCAGCACTCCGCTCTCGACCTGTTTCCCCTCTGTTTGTATCCCTCAAGCCATGAAATGCATCAACTGCGGGGGCCCGCTGGAAGGCGCCATGACTTTTTGCCCGTTTTGCGGAGTGCGGCAGGATATTGATTTGCGCCAGGTCAACTTTCGCGATCTGGGAACGAATGCATCGATGCCCTGCCCGCAATGTGCGACTCCGCTGGGGGTGATCGAGTTCAACACCGACCCCGCCATCAGCGTGGAACGCTGTCCTGACTGCAAGGGCATGTTTTTCAATCCCGGCGAACTGGAGGCTCTGCTGGACTCTCAGACCAATTCGCTCGTCTGGCTGGATTCCGAACAACTGAAACAACTTGATCAGGAAGTCCTCGAAAGCAGTGGGGTGGTCTATCGGAAATGTCCGGTCTGCAGCGAGCGCATGAGCCCGTTAAACTTTGGCGGCCACAGCGGTGTCATCATCGACCGCTGCGGGCCTCACGGTTTTTGGCTGGATGGCGGGGAACTGCGCCGCATCAAGGAATGGTGGTGGGCGGGGGGAAAGTTGATCTATCAACAGAACGAGGAGAAACGCGCGGAGATGCTGTATGGTTCCGGTGTGCGTCCGCTATCCTAGACGATAATCAGAACCTTCCCTTTGTGAGGAACTGTAAGCCCCTTGTCTGGCATGGCTGACGCAAGGAACGCCAGCCATCATTATCCGAGGGTTGATCCCGTCGCTAATTCCACATGTCCTGAGCTACCTGTTCACCATGCATCGGTGCGGAAGGGTGATGCGGGGAGTCCATCGCGGTTGTAGAGGTTTGCGCCATCCGGGTTTTGTTGGAAGGCGTAGCGCACGGCCACCGGTTCCTTCACATCGGGTGAGGAGACAAGGACCGTATTGTTCTCGATCACTGCATCCGCCCAAAACCATTTTTTATCGGCCCCGGCGATTGCGAATTGTTTGAGTTTACCAGACGGATTCTCGACGGCCAGGTTGCGCCCTTCCTTAGTGCCGACCATTAGGCCCGCGCCGGTGTGATTGAATGTCAGACGCGCCTTGCCGCCTTCGACCTTGAGTTCCTTGAACAAGGGGCCGGAGACTTCGAGTTGTTTCTGACCGTAATCGCGATTGAGTGCCCACAGTGCCAGACGCAGGCCCACATCGTATTTGTTTTTCGGATGGATGTCGTTTTGTTGGTTGAGCGGCACGGTGTCGGTGATGACGGCCATTCCGCTATTAGGAACGGACAGTGTTTTGGATTGTGCTTCACGGAGTTTTACCCAGCCGTTGTTGCCCGCCGGATCATTCGAGACGCCTTGGAAGTTGGCCAGTTGCACATAATAGAACGGAAAGTCTCCCAGTCCCCACTGCTTGCGCCAGCCACCTATCAACGCACGCATCTTGTGATAATAACTTTCTCCCTCTGCGCCATTGGACTCTCCCTGATACCACAGCGCACCTTTGATAGGGAAATGCACGATGGGAGCTATCATGGCGTTGTACATCCCACTCCAACCGCTGGTGGGAACTATATGGGCGGCGGGAGGCGGGCTGGTGGGCATGCCATTCGCAAGATCCTTGCGCGTCTGGGCTATCCAAGCTTCCAGCGTAGTCAGAGCCTGTGGCAACTGCTCACGATAGTTCTTTAGCATTAGCTGCATGGAGGCATCTGCATCCTTCAACTCCGGCACCAGGCTGAGACCTGCCGGGGCTATCCATGGTTCGATATTGGTGCCGCCCCAGTTGGAATCGATCAAGCCGATGGGCACGCCGGTTTTCTGCTGAATCTCGCGGGCGAAATAAAAGCCCGCAGCGGTGAAGCCGCCCGCTGTCTGGGGTGAGCACACCTGCCATGCTGTTGCGGTTGGTGAGTCCGCCTCCTCTTGGCTGGTTGACACATGATTGAACTTGATGCGCCGGATCTTTGGCAGGTCTGCGTTCTTAATGTCATCTGCGTCACCCAGACACCCACCGAGCGCCATTTCCATATTGGACTGGCCGGAACACACCCAGATGTCGCCCACGATGATGTTTTTCAGGGTCAGGGTGTTGTCACCCTTCACGGTGAATTCCAGATTTTCGCCCGTCGGGATGGCAGGTAGTTTCGCAACCCATTGGCCCTTGTCATTGGCCTTGGTCACGGCGGTTTTTCCGGCCAGTGTGGCACTGACCTGCTCCCCGGGTTTCGCCCAACCCCAGATCCGCACCGGCTGGTCGCGCTGTAGCATCATGTCGTCGGTGAATATTTTCGCCAATCGCACATCTGCCATGGCAGGCAGGGCAGTAATCAGGGTGGTAGCTAACAAAATCAAGCCGGATTTGAGGCGGGTTTTCATGGGTATGAAGGGATGAAACGCCTAGGAAAGGAGGCGTTAAGAAATAATACGCCCATGGAATCAGTGATCTTTCGTGGGATTTCGCCGAGTCTATGCTGGTTGCCCAAAGAAATTGCATGAGCCGTCGTAGCGCTGGGCTGAATTGTCCCTATCAGTCCTATCCTGCCTATTCTTCCCTTCCCAGCATCAGCCAACCGGAAGGAAATTTCACTTTTACGCCGGGGGATGTGCGCTTAGGTTCCCGCCCACATGAGCAGTTGCAGCACCAAAATGAACATGGACCCGGCCTTGCACCGGAGCCAGAAGCCTTCTTGGATCAAGGTCAGGCTGCCGAACGATCCCGTATTCTGGTCCACCAAGTCCCTAGTGACCGATCTGAAGCTGGTGACCGTTTGCGAGGAAGCGCAATGCCCAAACCGTTGGGAATGTTGGAGCCACGGGACTGCCACCTTCATGATCGCCGGGGAGAAATGCACCCGCGCCTGCGGGTTTTGTGCCATTAAAACCGCCAAGCCTGACCCCTTGGAAGCTGATGAACCACAGCGTGTGGCTGAGGCGACGCGACGCATGAAGCTACGCCACGTTGTGATCACCGCCGTCGCCCGCGACGATTTGGCCGACGGCGGGGCCGAGCATTTTCAACGGACGATCCAAGCCGTGCGCGAAGTCAACCCCGATACCATCATTGAGGTGCTCGTTCCGGATTTCAACGACCGCGATTGGGCTCTGAAACTCGTGATGGATGCCCGTCCCCATATTTTCAATCACAACATTGAGACCGTGGAGCGCCTCACGCCCTTGGTCCGCTCACGCGCCCAATACCAGCGAAGCCTAACTGTTCTTAAGAAGGCCAAAGCGATGGTCAATGGTGTCGTCGCAACCAAGAGCGGACTTATGTTAGGTTTGGGCGAACGCCGTGAGGAGATCATCCGTTCCTTCGATGATCTCCGCGCCCACGATGTGACTGTGCTCACTCTCGGCCAATACCTTCGCCCTACGCCCAAGCACCTGCCTGTGGTGGAATACATCACGCCGGATGCCTTCGCCGAGTATCGGGAGATCGCGCTGGCCAAGGGATTCCGCCATGTGGCCAGCGGCCCGCTGGTCCGCAGTTCCTATCATGCGGCGGACTTCCGTCCGGAACTCGACGTGCTGGAAGCCATCGAAGCCGATCTGCTTGCTGGCAGTAATCCGACTCCAAGTCGGGAATTGAGTCGCGGATGACATCTTCGATGTTCTATCCGTCATTTCCTGCAACGGTAATCAATATTTATCTTCCGCGAGCATCCTAACAAGAGGTGATGGCGAGAGGTCATCCGCAGCAGTGTTGCGCAGAGCGATGACTGTGCCTGATGGATTGAGGTGGGTGAGCTGTGCTGAAGCATAACCTCCACCGATGTCTATGCCGTCACTGGCGTGCATTTCAAAATGCAGGTGTGCGGGATAATGGCCGTTGGCTGTGCCCACGGTAGCCACTATAGTGCCGCGTGCGACGATAGAACCGCGTGTGACATCGATGGTGTTCAGGTGCGCGTACATCGAGTGTAGCGTGCGCCCATCCGTTGCCTTGTGAGCTATGATCAGGACCTTGCCCCATCCGGGAGAGGGGATGCCCGTGTAAATCACCAATCCATCGGCTGTGGCGTAGACTGGGTCGCCGAAGTCCGTATCCATGCCGCCTATGCCGTTGAGATCATCGCCAGTGTGATGGCCTCCACGTTTTTCGTTCATGTCCCAGAATAGTTGGGCGTTATAGACCAGCGCTCCGTGTTCAGTTCCCATTGGCAGGTCAAAGCGCAGTGCGCGGGGGATACTGGCAGTTTGCCATGGGGAAAGAAACAGGAAGCGGTGATCGGGGGGTCCAGATACCGGCATCCCCAGCGGAGGGTCTGCATCCTGATATCCGATGTGTTCTGCGGCCCAATACCGCAAGGCCACCACTCCAGCCACCATCAGCAGGGTAAGCAGTAAGGCCAAAAACAATGATGGCTTGCGCACGCCGGAATGATGCGAAACTCCGAGGGGACAATCAAGACCGCCGTTTTTCCCGCCTTTCAATCTTTGACAATCCAACCTCGGGGCGGCAGGTTCGCGGCGCGTCACAACTCATTTTCTCACTCCACTATGGCTTACGATCTCATTGTCATTGGCGGCGGACCAGCTGGTTACGTCGCTGCCATCCGCGCAGCCCAACTTGGGAAAAAAACCGTTTGTGTTGAGGCTGACCGCGCAGGCGGAACCTGCCTGAACTGGGGCTGCATTCCCACTAAGGCGCTGCTGAAAAATGCCGAACTCTATCAAACCCTCAGCCGCAGGGCCGGCGAGTTCGGCTTGAAGATCGAGGGGCTGTCTTATGATTGGGCAGCGGTGATCGGTCGTTCCCGCAAGGTGTCGGACCGCTTGGCAGGCGGTATCGAGTTTCTCTTCAAGAAGAACAAGGTGGATTACGTCCGTGGGTATGGAGCTATCGAAGGGACGGGAAAAGTCAGCGTCAAGGCAGCGGACGGTTCATCCTCGCTTCTGGAAACGAAGGACATCCTTATCGCCACCGGTTGCAAGTCGCGCGGTTTGCCATCACTGCCGTTTAACGGCACCACAGTGATCAGCTCACGGGAGGCCATGACCCTTCCGCAGCAACCGCGTGAGATGATCATTGTAGGCGCGGGTGCGATAGGCGTGGAGTTTGCTTACATCTACAATGCCTTCGGCACCAAGGTGACGCTGGTGGAAATGCTGCCGCGTATCCTTCCGGTGGAGGATGACGAAGTCGGGGATGCTCTCGAAAAATCCCTCATCAAGCAAGGCATCCGTTGCCTAACCAATACGAAAATCACCGCTGCGGCGGACCATGGCTCACATGTGGAATTGACTCTGGAGGGACCCAAGGAAAACGGCACGATCAAGGCGGATGTGTGCCTTGTGGCCATCGGCATCCAGCCGGTCTTGCCGGGAGGTGTGCAGCCTGAACTAACCGATCGCGGTTATGTGAAGACCGGCGCGCGTTATGAAACCTCCATTCCTGGGGTGTACGCCGCGGGCGATATCACCGGCCCGCCTTGGCTGGCACACACCGCGTCCTTTGAAGCGGTCCAGGCTGTGGAAGGTCTGTATGTTCCCAGCCACAACCCGCGCAAGGTGGTGAATTTCCCGGGTTGCACGTATTGTCACCCGCAGGTCGCGTCCGTTGGAAAAACCGAACGCGCCCTCAAGGAGGCTGGCATCGATTACAATGTTGGGAAAATCCCGTTTGCAGCTATCGGCAAGGCCATCGCTTCCGGTGAGCCGGAAGGGTTTGCCAAACTGCTATACGGCAAGAAACATGGAGAGTTGTTAGGGGCGCATATCATCGGCGAGAATGCCACCGAACTCATTGCCGAGATGGGACTGGCGCTTGACCAGGAACTCACCGCCGAGGAGATCCACGCCACTATCCACGCCCACCCGACCATGTCTGAGGTGATCCATGAAGCCACGCTAGCCGCGGAAGGGCATGCGATTCATGTGTAGGCGCGATGATTTCCGTTCGGAGTTCCGCCTTCAGGCGGTTTTAACGATTCATCTTCTGCCCGTTGAAGACCGCGTGAACGCGGAACTCCCAGCGTCCGAGAGTTGAAGATTTTTTGAATGAGGAAGGCATCTACGCCTGTGGCGCTCTTCCTTCTATCACTTTTCCGCTTCGCGCCTTCATGTGAGGCATCTGGCTAGGCGAATCCGGGAGCTAGGAAAAGGCGGGGAGCTACTTCAGACTGATAGGAAGGCGGAATTTAAGTGGCTGACTTGAGACACAAATAATCTTGCAAGACGGAATCAATCGGCTTGATTGCTCTGGAGAGTCAGTGTGGGTGCGCCCGCATCACGCCACACCTATAGGCAGTCTCCAACATGCAAGCCATCAATCATCCGTCATGAACACAAAAACCCTACAATCGTCTGGCAAGTCTCGTCGCACTTGCGTCACCAGTCTCATCGCCGTCCTCGTATGCGGACTGGCGGGTGTCCTTAACGCCCAGGACTTCGAAATCAAAATTGCCCGCCCGTCAAAGGTGGGGGACACCTATGGAATAGAGTCCAAAGGATCCCTGGAGCAGCGCATTGCCATCACCGTCGATGGTGAGGCCGTGCCACCTCAAAACGAGATTACAAGCGCCGTGTTGAAGGCTAAGGTGGAGGTGTTGGCGGTGACGGCCCTTGGCAAGGAAAGCAAGGCACGTTTCACGGTTGCCAGTCTGGCAAAAATCGAGGATGGCAAGGCGGAGGAGGTTCTGCCTGCGGGAACTGTGGTGATTGGGGAACGTCGTGGTGCCAAAACTGAGTTTACAGTTGCGGACAGTCCTGCCGAGCCGGAAATCGCCAAGCTTCTGAATGTTGTGATAACTCTTGTGCAGGACAATAAGCAGGATGTCGATGACGACGTCATCTTTGGCACAAAGGAACGCCAGAAAATCGGCGGCACTTGGCCGGTCAATGCGGACGCGGCCTCGAAAGATCTTGCGCTCAAGTATGAACTCAAGGTGGCTCCCAAAAACATTTCCGGCACGGTTACTTTGGTCGAAAAAACGAAGGATGGACTTGATATTCACTCCACTATGGAACTCAAGGAGGTTGGCCTCCCGTTGCCTCCGGGCATGATCACTAAAGCGAGCAACTTCAAAATGCAGTTAGGTGGAGTGTTGCCACTGGATTTGACAAAACCCGAGGTGTCTGAATCCATGACCATGGAGGGTAGTGTGGAATGCGCAGGTCAGAGTGGCGGCAAGGATCTGACCATGGTATTAACACTTAAGGGCATGAACCAGATCTCATTCACCGGTCCGTGAGCCAGCATGGTTTCAGATTTTGAAAGGACTGGGAATCCGGACAAGACATCTGCGGTCACACGACTGCTAGGAGACCTCCGGCCTTCCCAAATCCAGATGACAATGCGGCAGGCTGTCCGCTTCTTCAGTAGGTTCCGTCCCCAGGAGGTTTGCGGGATTCGTGGCGGATGTCGCGGGCTTCTTTCATGAAGACCGAGTCCTCGCCAATATTGACGGCCAAGTCGCCAATTCGTTCGAGCGAGCGGGCGACAAAGATCAGATGCAGTAGGTTTTCCGCCTGGCTTCCAGCGGTTTCGAGGCGGCTGCTCAGCAGTTCGAGGACCTCCTTGTGCGCCTTGTCCAAATCCGAGTCGCCGGTTTTGAGGCTTTCTGCCAGATCAGTGTTGCCATCCGTGTAGGAAAGCAGCGAATCCCGCAGAAGTTTCTCCGCCATCGAATAGAGCGGTTCCACAATGGAGGCTTCCATCGGGTCGGCCACCTTGCAAAGTTTTTTGGCGCGTTTGGCTATGTTGACTGCGTGGTCCGAGATGCGTTCCAGATTATGAGCCATCTTGATTGAGACGATCACCTGCCGCATGTCGGATGCGACCGGATGGAATCTAACGAGAATATCCATGCCGAGGTGGTCAATCCTGACCTCGAGTTCATCCACTTCCGAGTCATCACCTATAACGGTGCGTGCGAGGTCGATGTCGCGGTTGAGCAGGGCCTGCATGGATCGCTCCAGATTCTGCCGCGTAAGGCTGGCCATGAGCAGGACATTGCTCTTAAGCGCGTTCATGGAGTTGTCGAACTCTTGGAAGATGTGGACTGGCTGGTTCATGGGAAGGGAGTGGATGATTGGAGCTTGGGAATTGAATATTGATTATTCGGATGGGATGCCTTGCATGCGTTTTCTTTTCCTGTGTCTCTATCCAAATCGTCCACTGATATAGTCTTCAGTTTGTTTGAATCGTGGATTAGAGAACATCCGCCGGGTTTCGGAAAATTCAACCAATTCTCCCATGTAGAAGAAGGCGGTCCGCTCTGAGACGCGGGAGGCCTGCTGCATGTTGTGAGTCACCACCACGAAGGTATAATCCCGCTTCAGGTTCCATATCAATTCTTCTACCTTGGCCGTGGCAATAGGGTCCAGAGCACTGCATGGCTCGTCCATGAGAATAACCAGCGGTTTCACCGCGATGGTGCGGGCGATGCACAGGCGTTGTTGCTGGCCACCGGAAAGACTCAGGGCGGATTCCTGGAGGCGGTCCTTCACCTCGTCCCACAATGCGGAAGCCCTGAGGCTTTCCTCCACGGTTTGTTGGATCACTCTCTTGTCGCGCTCGCCCCGCATGCGCAGGCCGAAGGCCACGTTTTCAAAGATGCTGCGCGGAAAGGGGTTGGATTTCTGAAACACCATGCCTACGTCGCGGCGCAGCTTGACCACATCCACTGACGGGTGATGGATATTGATGCCTTCGACACAAATGCTACCGCGGGTGATGTGGGTGCCGGGGATTTCGTCGTTCATCCGGTTGATGCAGCGTAGCAGGGTGGATTTTCCACATCCGGAAGGACCAATGAAGGCGGTCACCTCGTTAGGCATAAGGTCGATGCTGATGTCCTGCAGCGCCTGTGTGGAGCCGTAACTGAAACACAGGTCGCGTACCTCCACCATGGCGGTGGAAGGTAGGTCGGGCTTGGCAGTTTTCGTTAGTTCCGGCATGATGCGAAGAATGGTTCAACCAAAGGTGCCAGTGATGTAGGCTTCGGTTTGCGGATCTGTGGGTTTTTCGAAAATCTGAAGGGTGTCTCCGTATTCGACGAGTTTTCCGAGATACATAAAGGCGGTGCGGTCTGAACAGCGTGTGGCCTGAGCCATGTTATGCGTGACGATGACAATGGTGAATTTTTTCTTTAGCTCCATCATCAGTTCCTCGATCTTGAGCGTGGCTAGTGGATCGAGAGCGGCACAGGGTTCATCCATCAGCAGGATATCCGGCTCGTTGGCAATAGCGCGGGCGATGCAGAGTCTTTGCTGTTGGCCACCGGAAAGACCAAGGGCGTTCGTGTGCAGGCGGTCCTTCACCTCATCCCATAGGGCTGCGTTGCTCAGGGCGCTTTCCACGGCGGCATCGAGTTCGGCGCGCTTATGTATTCCGGCGATGCGCAGCCCATAGATCACGTTCTCATAGATGGATTTCGCGAATGGGTTGTATTTCTGGAACACCATGCCCACGCGTCGGCGCAGTTCTTGCAGGTTGATGTCGTCCCGATAGATATCGATGCCTTGAATGCAGACGGTGCCGGAAATGACCTTGGCACCTGGGATTCTGTCATTGATGCGGTTGATGGAACGTAGCAGCGTGGATTTTCCGCAACCCGAGGGGCCGATGAATGCGGTGATCCGGTGCGCGGGAATATCAAGCGAGACGTCATGCAACGCCTGTTTCCCACTGTAGGAAAAAGAAACGTTCTGGATCTGGATCGCAGTGTCCATGTGTCAGGCGATGTGCTGGGATGAAGTCACCATTTGAGTTTTTTGCGCATTTTGGCGCGAAGCACCATGGAGCCAAACGAGAGCAGGGCTACTAAAATCAGAAAGACGAGCACCGAACCGTATTGGGCGCGCCGGGTGTATTCCGAACTCGGAATGCGCGCGGCGAGCGTGTAGATGTGATAGGGCAGCGCCTGGACTTGTGATGAGAGTATATCGAGCGGATGGCTCAGACCCTGCCACGGCAGGTCGTCCTTCGCTGCGACGGCGGCGGTGAACATGATAGGCGCGGTTTCCCCTGCCACACGGGTGATGGCCAGTAGGGATGATGTTAGAATTCCGGGCAGGGAGTAGGGTAGCACGCACTTGCGTATTGTCTGCCAACGGGTGCCGCCCATGGCCAGCGAAGCGTCGCGGAACCCCTGCGGGACGGCGCGCAGCGATTCCTCGGAGGCAGTGATGATCACCGGAAGTATCATGCAGGCCAGTGTGGCGCAACCGGCAATGAGTGAGGAGTTCCAACCCTGGAAACTGACCACATAACTGCCGATGAACAGCGGGATGGTCAGCAGCGAGCGATCCGAAGGCACGCAAGTGATGATGGGCACTGCTAGGACAAATACGGCGAAGCCAAAGAGTCCGAAGACGATGGACGGAACGCCAGCAAGGTTAAGAATGGCCAGTCTTACGGCGTGGATGAACGGGCTTTGTTTGGCATATTCCGCCAGATAGATCGCTGCGCTGACACCGAAGAACAGCGCGAGAGCAATAGCCCCTACGGTCAGCAGCACGGTGCCCACAATGGGACCGGCGATGCCGCCACCGGAATAGGAGAACGTTTGTTCGTTGTACAAGCTTTCCCCGGTGTGGGCGTTGACATAGTCGCTATACTGCGAGGCGGGAAGTTGGTGCCTTACGCCCTGCGCGTCGTCAAACACATGCAAGGTCTCGTTTTTTGATGTTAGAAACGCCGTGTCGACGAACGGGAATTTTGTGGTGAAGATGGCGGGCGCTCCATCAATGATGATTTTAGCAAAGAGAGCCACTGCGATCACGACGATCAGGTAGGTGATTCCAGCGAGCAAAAGGCGCACCAGAAGGTCCTTGAAACGTCCTTTCTGTGGGCCTTTGCGGATGAGTGTTTCTGGGTTAAGCATGTGCTTCAGATCACTTGTGCGGGGATTTGACGAAATGGTGGGCGGCAGCATTGATGCCTAGGACAATCACAAACAGTAGGATGCCCACCACGAAGAGCGCGCGGTAATGGACACTCCCGAGAGGGACCTCGCCGAGTTCCTGTGCGATGATGCCAGTGAGCGTGTGGGTGGGTTGGAAGACGGTGCCTAGCCCAGCGGAGAAGTCCGGTATCTTGATGCGGTTGCCGGCCACGAGCAGGACTACCATGGTTTCCCCGATCACTCGACCAAATCCTAACAGAACGGCCGCCAGAATGCCGGAGAATGCCGCGGGGATCATCACACGAAATGTCGTTTGTACGCGGGTGGCACCGAGGGCTTCTGAAGCTTCCGCAAACGCAGAGGGCACGTTGTTGAGCGCGTCCTCCGCCAGAGAGAAGATGGTTGGAATGCTCATCAGCGCGAGCAGGCAGCCGGCGGTGAAGATGTTCAGGCGTTCCTCGATCGGGAAGCCGGGCACCCAGTGGAAACAATCCATCACCGAGATTTCCCGTAACACGCTGCCGAAAACCAGAATGCCTACGAAGCCCAGAACCACTGAAGGGATGGCCTGGATGAATTCGATGACCGGTTTGACCAGAGCCTGTTCGCGCGGTTTCGCGAACTGATTGACATATATGGCTGAACCAATGCCGACCGGAATGGCCAGCAATAGGGCTACGATAGAGATCATCAACGAACCTGCGGCCAGAGGAAGGATGCCGTAGAAGTCCTGCCACTCACCCCCGGTGACCCAGTCCTTTCCCGTTAGGAATGACAGCGTAGCTTCAGACAGAGGCACTGGCTTTCGGGGATCCCAGTGGTTGATTTTCTCTGGCGTGGCAGCGAGGTCTGCTAGAAAAACCGGCCACGCGTGACTCGCTGCGCGCAGCAGGCGGTTGGCCTCGGGCTGGGACAGGGACTGGGGCAAATCCTTGAATAGGCGGGCCGAGGCCTGCTTGAGTTCATCTTGCAACCGGATACAGTCCGGCCTATGCTCTAGCAGAATATGAATTGGTTCTTCGACGTCCGGCTTTTCAGCTATGGCGGCGTTGGCATCTTCTATCAATTTTGCGCGTTCCACGGGGTCCTTGGTATTGGTGGCCGCGACCAACAATGTCCTGCGGTTATTCTCAAGAATGTCTGCGTTCTGGATTTTTTCCTTGGTGGCGCTGACCGACTCAGTCATTTCCGAAATGAGGTCTCCAAGGCCGGAGCTGGCAGACGAGAAGGTGTCGATGGTGCTGCGGAACGACTGGAGAGGTTCTGAATTCTTTTGTTGTGCGGAAGTGAATTGTTGCGCGAGACGGGCGACGAGTTCCGGGTCCCCGCTATCCTCAGGGGTGCGCTTGCGGAGGGTCTCTATCAGGTCAGTGCGCTCGGCGGCATTCAGATGAGGGGTGGGTGGCAGCGCAGCGAGGGCCTGATCGCGTTGTTTCTCAAAATTTGCACGCAGCGTGGCGTGCATACCCGTATTGGCGGTGGTTTCCGCCTGCGGGTTGTTCAGGATAAGATCGCGGGTTGGTGCCGTTTGGTCGGACCAGGCGTTGAAGAGAGCGCTCGCTTCCTGAGACCGGTGCATTTCAGCCGCGCACTTGCCATTGATTTCTGCATAGTAGGCGCGGTTGAGTAAGCTGGCGAGTTGTTCGTGGCTAGTTAGGTTCTTGCGCGAGATGTCTACGAACTCAAGACCTGCGATGCGGTAGGTTTCCAGTTCACGGCGGTATCCGGGAAAGAACCCGGCTCCTTCCTTGAGCAGGAAGACTATGATCAGGATCAGGATGACGATGGTCAGGCCGGCATTGGATGCAAAGAAATACTTGATCAGTCGCTCGCAGGAGAATCCACGGCGCTGGAAGCGGTGATCTGGCAGAGGTGCTTGGGTTTCTTCTTTGGCCATGGGTGCCGGGGGAAGAGGAGGAAATTTCAGGCTCATAGCAACAAATGAGCACCGCTGAACGAATCAACGATGCCCATTCGCGAGGGAACTGCAAACCCCCGATGCCATGATGATCAGTTTTTGATAAATCCGACTTTTTCAATGATCGCCTGACCTGCAGGCGATTTAGTGAAGTTGATGAAGGCCTCTGCCTCAGGGGTCGGTTTGTCCGGGGCGTAGAGGTAGCATAGGCGGGCGTATGCGTATTTCTTGGCATTTTGAGCCACGGGCTCGACACCGTCGATGACGAGAGCCTTGGTGCCCGGGGTCTTTGAGTAGGCTAGACCGACGTAGCCGATACCGTTTTTGTTTTTCGCCACTTCTTGTGCGATCTGCTCGTTGCCAGCCATCTTCAAGGAGCTGGATGGATAGTCGCGGCCACCCATGGCAAGTTTCTGCCAGTCCTTGTAGGTGCCAGAGGATGTGTTGCGTGTGTAGATAGAGATGGGGCCTGGGGCACCACCGATTTCAGACCAATCCTTGACCTGGCCGGTGAAGATCTTGGAGATCTGATCTTTGGTTAGGTTGGACAGCGGGCTGTTTTTGTTCACGAGCACGCAGATCATGTCGTGGCAAATCGGGTGTTCCTTGAGATAAACACCCTTGGTGCGGCAGTTCGTGCGCTCGTCATCCTTTACCTTGCGGGAGGACATGCCGATTTGCGCGGTACCGTTAGCCAACGCCGGGAAGGCGGTGGAGGAACCTTCGGCGGCGATTTCGAATTTGACACCCTTGTTGCCGGCGGCCTTGAAGGCCTCAGCAAGCTGGGGGACGAGTTTCGCGCCGAGGGTATCTGAACCCTTGATGCTGAGGGTTTGTGCTCCGGCCATCGTGACGAGGGCGGCGGAAGCGATCAATATGCTGATGGACTTCATGTGTGCGTTGGTTATGGGAATTTCAGTAGAGTTCAGAGATAGTTAGAAACAAAAGCGCAGGCCGCTGAGGAAGGTGTATCCGTTGTAGTCTCCGCCACCGAGGTGGGAATATTCCACTCCATTCATGATCTTCAGCTTGTTGCCGTAGATGTAGTAATTGAGGCCGAGGTATGCAGAGGCGTAAGTGTTGCCCTTCTTGTCGCTGGATGGAGCAGAGGACTCGTACCGGGTGGGCAGGACCAGGCCATCTGCTCCTTGGCTTGAGGCGAGTTGTATGCGTCCTGCGATTTGTAGACCATCCGCGATGAAATAGGTGGGGATGATGTTGATGCCGAACACATCGGGCTGAGCGATGGTCTTGTTGACGCCGTTCTGCTCAGCAGTGCCGTGGAATCCGCATCCGAAGAGGACATCAGTGGTGAGACCGAAGCGGCCTTGGATGATGTCGTTGGAGAGCACGAAGCAATCGCTGAAGGACGGGGCGGCCGAGGGGGTGTAGTTGGTATAATATTGGGTGGACTTGTAACCTGGCGCTGAGTCGTGCAAGTAGCGGAACGAAACGATGGCCGAGTCGAGGTGGGATTCCGCAGAATAATCGAATCCGATTTTGCCCAGGAAGATGGTTCCGCCATCGAAATTAGAAAATTCACGGACTTGGTCATTGCCATAAATACCGGCCTCATAGAGCCAGTGGTCTTGGATGCCTTTACCTTTCACCCATGCGCCTGTGAGGTTTCCGGGGTGCAGCATATTGGTGAGCTGGCTGCGTTCGATGGTGACGATCTCAGTGGATGAGATTTCCTGCTCACGGGGTAGTTTGATTTCCTGTTTGCCGATCGAGGCGTTGAACGCGTCATTGGGGGCATAGGTGAGGTAAAGGTCATAGATGTCCTTGTAGATAGTATGGCCTGGGCCTGGGCCATTCAGGCCATCAGGATCGACGTCGATCTGGCCTTCAAGTTTCCAGTTCTGGAACCATCTTGTTTTGATGCCTAGGTATGCGCGGCGTGCCTCGAGGTGGTCGCCCCAGACGGATTCATTATGGCCGCTGTTCTTATAATCCTGGATGTCGTAGTGGCCATTGTCCGTATGACCGTCCGCATACTGCACTTGTAAGCGGCCTTGCAGTGAGAACTCTTGAAGGATTGGATTGTTGTCGTCCTTGTAGAGTGTGAACGCAGACCACGCCTTATCCATGGCGGTATCACCGGTCAGCTTGCCCACCAATAATCCGGTAGCAGTGCTGGGGGTGGGGGTGTTGTCCACAGTCGTGGTGGTGTCGTTGCCGGCAAAAGCCGGGATGCAGCCAAGCAAGCTTGAAGCCAGTATGGCACGTCGGATGGATGTCGTGGTTTGCATGTCGTTTATAGGCGCGGCGAGCGCAAGGGCGGCATATAGAAAGGAAATGGGGGCGGGAACGAGTCTTATGTGACAAAATTGTCACATTTGGCGAAATTGAAGCTTTGAGCCATCAATGGGGGCTGATTTTTCACGGCAGGACAAGCCATGGCACCGTTCCCCTGACTGTGTGTCTGAAAAGATCAACAAATACTGAAAATCAGTTTTTCCTCAGCTTTTCTTCTCCACTTCGATAACGAACTTGGTTTCCACGGCGGGCACAGAGGTGACTGTGATGGTGCCCCCATGAGCCTCTATAGCGCGTTTGACGATGGAGAGGCCCAAGCCGGTGCCTTTAATATCGCGCTGTGAGTGGTGCTTTTCGACGCGGTAGAAGCGGCGGAAGATGTGGGGAAGGTCAGCACTTGGGATGCCGATACCATTATCAGAGACCCAGATATGGTGGAGCTTGCCCACATCCTGGCAGCCGATTTCCACTTGGAGCCCGGGGTGGGGGTTTTGTTTGAGTGAGTTCTCGACGAGGTTGAAAAGTACCTGGGTCCAGTAAAATCGGTCACCGTGGATGATGGGACCTTCGTCCTGAATCACTAACTGAATTTTGACATTTTGGGTGCGGATGACGGATTCCAAACGCTCGAGCACGTCATTGACACAGGACCTGAAGCGGAAAGGTTCGATCTTGAGTGAGTTGGCCTCACCGGATTCCAAACGTGAAATGACCAGCATGTCCTCCACGATGCGCGAGATACGATCCGAATGCTTGCGCATGATGGAGAGGAAGTGACGGGCCATCGTCGCATCTTCGATCATGTTGTCCTCCAGCAGGTTTTCGAGGTAACCGTTGATGATGGCCATCGGGGTGCGGAGTTCGTGGGAAGCGTTGGCTACGAAGTCCTTACGGATTTGTTCTGTCTGATGTTCAGTTGTTACATCGCGGATAATGACACGCGTGATTGGCTCATGGGTCGGCTGGGCAGGAAGGCGGGCAGCATCGATGATCCAGGCATTGATTCCGCGGTTTTCGAGATTGCCCCGAGGGGAGGACTGTTGGGGGAGGACGATACGAGATTGCACGGCCTCTCCGGTTTCAAGGCAGTGGTGCAGTGGGTCGGCAAGCCGTGGATCGAGGAATGCAGCTCGGTAAGGTCGATTGACGATCTCGCGGTCACCAAAAAGATCGCGGGCCGCCGCATTTACAAAGCGCACGGTCCCAGCGGTGTCCACGAGGAGAAACGGATCTCCGAGTGCGTCCAGAAGACGGTTGCGCTGTTCATTGGTCCGTGTGAGTTCCTCTTCAAAGTCTTTCTGCATGGATTGGATTTGCTCGGCAGATTTCTGGAGATCCCGCTGGAAACGGATTTTGTATACCGTTAGGGCGATGAGCGCCGCGGCTGCGGTTACGATGGCGATTCCCGTGATCATTTGACGGCTTCCACAATCCGATAGCCAGTACCACGGACAGTCTCTATCCATGCCCCGTGTATGCCGAGTTTTTGCCTCAACCGCTTCATGTGGGTATCCAGGGTGCGGCTTTGGGCGGAGTCACTGTAGCCCCATACCATACGGAGCAGTTCGTTCCTATCCTGTGGTTTGCCTGCTCGTTCAGAGAGAAATAGTAACAGTTTGAATTCCGTGGATGTGAGTTCGGTGGGTTCGTTGTCCAGATAGAATTTCAGCGCGTTTTTATCGAAACGGAACGGACCGAGCGTAAAATCCACGGTGCCGGGTGGTCCGTCTGAGCGTTTCAGGACAGCCTGCACCCGCAGCATGAGTTCCTTTGGGCTGAAAGGTTTGGTAAGGTAGTCGTCGGCCCCGGCTTCGAGTCCTTGGATGCGGTCCTCGGTTTGTGCCCGTGCTGTGAGCATGATCACGGGGATGCCCGCGCTGCGCGGATCCCGGCGGATTTCACGGAAAACAGAGTAACCATCCCGCCCTGGCAACATCAGATCGAGGATGATCAAATCAGGGCGTTCTCGCCGGGCGAGTTCAGTCCCCTTGATCCCGTCATAGGCCTTCAGAACTTCATACCCAGCCCTCTGGAGATTGAATCCAATGAGATCGGCGATGTCCTGTTCGTCCTCGACAATCAAGATACGTTGCATTGCAGCGGCAATGTTACGCAATTGCCACAGCAGTTGGGAATTCGCAAATGTGACGATTTGGTCACTTAGACCGATAGGCGGTTTTTGGCACAGGACGGTCCACATGGAAGGCTGAAAGATCACGGATTGATGCCGTGCCAAAGGATTTTTCTACTTTTAGTCGCAGTCCCATCACGGTGACTGGCTGAATGGGGATGATCTGTCGCGCCCCGATCTGGCTGCCTTGGAAGAGGGTGGTCCATTTCCCATCCGCATCACGGCCTTCGATCACAAACTGGCGCACCCGCTCGCCCTTTGCCAGGTCTTCGCGGATTTGCAGGTGGTTGATTGCCGTGGCTGCTGGGAAATCCAACACCGCTGTGTCACCTTTGCCTTGGGCTGTGCCCAGAGGCTTGGCAAACCGGGCCTTGATATCATCGCCGAATTCCTTGAGTCGCTGGATTTGGGCTTCTGGCACCGCCCCATGCCCGTTCGGGGTGATGTTGAGCAGAAGATTCGCACCACGGCCTACGGACATATAATAAATTTCCACCAGATCATCGAGACTGAGGATGTGGCTGTCGCTTCCTTCCTTCCAGAACCAGTTAGGGCGCAGGATGGAAACGTCACATTCTGCCGGGCACCAGACATTGCCGGTGGGAGTCCCCGCGCCTTCCTTGGGGGCTTCGCCTTTCTTCCAATCGATGGTGTTCCAGCATGGGTATGGTGCGAAGCCGTGCTCGGTGCCCACCCAGCGAATCGAGTGGGTGCGTGCACCCTGGAAGGTGATGATCTCGGGGGCTAGCTTGTTGATCAGGTCGTTGACAGGTACGACGTTGCCGCCGTCGAACCACATCTCGAACATTGGTCCGTAACTCGTGAGGATTTCCGTGAGTTGCTTGCGGTAGATTTGGTTATATTCCTTTTGTTCCTCCGGGGTGGCGGTGCGCCCGCCTACGTCGGCCTTGTGTACATCTGATCGTGGTGACAGATAGACCCCGAAGCGCAGCCCCTGTTCCTTGCAGGCCTTGGCCATGTCACCCACCATGTCGCCCTTGCCGTTCTTCCATGGTGATGTTTTGATAGAATAATCGGTCGTAGCTGTCTGCCAGGCGCAGTAGCCGCCCACATGCTTCGCCACAAAGATCAAGTAGCCTGCGTTGGCTGATTTGGCTGCCTGCGCGATTTTCCCTGCGTCGAACTGGTCAGGGTTGATCTTTTCCCGAGGGGTTGTGACAGCATCCTTTTCCGTGTCCTTTTCCTGATAAACACTGGGCGACCAGTGGACGAAGATACCGATGCCCGCATCCAGCCATTCCAGTTCGGTGGCATTTGGCTGGGGAATTTCTGATTTCTCCTTGGCAGTGCAGAGGGTAAGTGTGGCGCCAAGCGCTGCGGCTATGACGCAGGTAATCGGGCTCTTTCCGTGGAAATATCTGGATGGATTCATAAATATCAGCGTGATTTGGAATTCTCGGTGTGATTGAGTGATCGGTCTTTCCCCTTGGCGCAGTCTGCGCTAGTTACACCCGGTGCGAGGTTGCCGGAACATACGGGAAGATCCGACGGTGTTTTTCATCGTTCTGTGGGCGGTGTTTTTCCTGCAGGGGATGACACCGGGTTTCTGGACGCCGGGTTTGACCAATATTCTCACCGCTCGAGGTTTGGGGGACTGGGTTCCGGCCATATTTATTGTGACCACGGCCTGCACGCTGGTTTCTCCGCTGATAGGTGGAGCGCTCGCGGATCAACAAGTGTCCGCGGAGCGCTTGTTCGCGTGGTCGTCCATACTTGGGGCAGGGGTGCTGGTGGCGGCGTTTGGCAGTCTTGACGCTGGCTGGCACCCGGCTTGGTTTGTTAGTTTGTTGGGTTTGTATTCGCTGCTTAACGGTCCTTCGTGGGGATTTCTGGCCCTGATTTCACTGACTCATCTATCGGATGGGATGAGGCGTTTCCCGCAAGTGCGTGCCGGGGCCACGGTGGGATGGGTGGCGGCAGGCTTGGTTACCAGTTACATCTTGCACATGGATTCCAGCCCGGCATCGGGCTACGCCTCTGCTGTGGCTCGTTTGCTATCCGGGGTAATTGCGTTCATGTTGCCATACACTCCGCCTTTGGGCCGGAGGACATCTCTTAAAAGTCTGCTGGGCTTGGACGCGCTTTCGCTTTTGAAGCGGCGTGACCCAGGAGTGCTGTTGTTGGTGACAACTTTGTTTTCCATCCCACTTTCGGCGTTTTACATGTATGCTCCGGAGATGTTGAAAGTCATGGGGGACACCCACCCGATGGCCACGATGTCTTGGGCGCAGGTGGTGGAGACGGTGAGCATGTTTCTTGTGGGGGCGGTGATGGTTAGGTTCCGTCTCAAGACGGTGTTTATATGTGCATTGGGGATTTCCGTGCTGCGCTTCGCCATGAGCACATATGCAGGGAGCTCAGGGCAGATCTCCTGGCATGTCGCGGGTATAGCCTTGCATGGACTGACCTATGCGTTTTTTTTCGTCACGGCCCAAGTGTATCTGGACCGCCGGGTGGACCCTGGGCTCAGGGGGCAGGCTCAGGGGCTGTTTGCGGTAGCCTCTACCGGAGTGGGGCCTATGGCGGGGGCGCTGGTGTGCGGGTGGTTGCGGTCCCGGTGCGTGACACCGGACAACCAGGGGTGGGCCTTGTTTTGGGGAGTGCTGGCGGCTATGATCGCCGTCTGCTTCGTGATCTTCGCCGTGTTTTACCATGAGCAAGGACGAGAAAAGCCCCGCTCAACGGAGACGGATCCCGCTGGCTGACGATGGCACAGGTGGACGGATTTCTAGCAACTAGCCGTTTTCCCTGCTTTTTCTATTTGATTCTAGACGAACTGGTCGAGGGCGGACTAGGGTTCTGCCATGAAAATATTCATTGCCGATACATATCCCGAAACCCATTTGGAACAATTCAAACAACTCGGTTGTTCCGTCACTTACAACCCTACCGTCAAGGCCGCGGAATTGCCCAAGGTCATAGCCGGGCACAAGATCCTCATCGTCCGGAGCAAGCAGGTCACTGCTGAAACCCTGCAGGCAGGAGATCAGCTAGCCCTTGTTCTGCGCGCTGGTGCGGGTGTTAACACCATTGATGTCAAAACTGCCAGCGCGCTGGGCATTTTTGTCGCCAATTGTCCCGGCAAGAATTCCATAGCTGTGGCGGAATTAGTGTTCACGCTGATCCTGGGAACAGACCGTCGCCTAGCTGAGAGCACTGCGGCATTGCGGGCCCACCAGTGGAACAAGAAGGAATTTTCAAAGGCGGATGGACTGTTTGGCAAAACCCTCGGGGTGATTGGTGTGGGTTCCATCGGCCGCGAGGTCATTACCCGTGCGCACGCGTTCGGCCTCAAGGTCATCGCTTGGTCACGTTCCCTAACGGATCATCAGGCCCATGAGCTGGGCATCACACGCTGCACCTCGGTGGATGATGTTTTCCGCGATGCCGATATCATCACGCTACACACAGCGCTCAAGCCGGAAACTCGCCAACTCGTCAATGCTGGGCGCATCGCGCTGATGCGGCCCAATGCCATTCTAATCAATACCGCGCGTGGAGAAGTGGTGGACCAAGCCGCGCTGCAAGCCGCGCTTTCAGCAGGGAAAATCCGCGCCGGGCTGGATGTTTATGACCCCGAACCAGCAGAGGGCAAAGCGACATTTGATAATCCTATCCTGGATTTGCCCAACTTCTGTGGGACACATCACGTCGGTGCATCCACCGATCAAGCGCAGGAGGCCATTGCCACTGAGGCGTTCCGGGTCGTAGATGTGTTCGTGAAAACAGGAGAAGCGCTGAATTGCGTGAATCTGGCCAAAGGCACACCTGCCAAGTGGCAGCTTGTAGTCCGCCATTACGATCGTGTGGGCGTGCTGGCCTTTGTGCTAGATGCTATCCGGCGCGCCGATATCAACGTCGAGGAGGTGCGCAACATTGTCTTTGATGGAGCCGCCGCCGCAAGCTGCCGCATTCAACTCGGGACCGAGCCTTCCGGGGATCTGCTAGATGTTCTGCGTAAGGGTAACCCGAATATCATTGGCCTGGAGGCCACCCGTCTTGATGGGTGAATTCCAAACGCCTCACAGAAAAAACTGTCGGTAGGCTCACTTTGTGAGTGCGCGGTACTTTGCCATGATGTCTCCCATGCCGGGATTTTGTTTCGCGCCCTTGTTGACGAGTCCGCAGTTGAAGCCGCCGGTTTCGTAAAGGGTGGCGCAGTCATCGGGATTGGCCGTGCGGAGAGCGCGCCATTCTTCCCAGAGCCGGTCGTAGGTGGCGAGGGCAGCCTTGATGCGTGCTTTATCGTAGCTATGCTCCGCGTCTCCTGTTAGCCCGAGGAGCGCGACGGTACACATCTGCTCGATGATTTCGCACTTGATGCGCCCGTAGGTACACGAGATGCGGATGAACTTGGCCAGTTTCGGGTCTGGTACCTGCAACTCGCTACCGAGTTTTTCAATTTCCTGCCACATAGCCGTGGATGTGGCCTTCTCTGCGAGAAATGCGTCCATTTTGCCATCTTTGACAACCTGTTGGAGTCCACTCATCAGGCAGGCGTCGAAAAATTGATCGCGGTTCCACCAGACATCCAGCTTCTGGATGAGGCTGTTTTCCGAACGCAGGGTGCCTGACGCTGAGAGCAGGGCGATCTTGCGGAAGCGGCTGAGATTCTGTGCGTCCTTGATGCCGGCAATCTTGTGGGCGAATTCATTGAAGGCATCCTCCTCGGTACGTTCCGGGTTCTGCGCCCATCTGGCACAGACATAGGTGTTCAGTTCGCACCAGAATTCGTTAGTGATGAACGGCCCGCTCCACCCTCCGCCCCGGGACCAGGTCCATGTGCCGGCATAGAGCGGGTTTTTTGCGAGCTCACGCAAGCCATGCATGCCCGCTTGCCCTGCGTATTCCTCCCATCCGTCCAAAACTCCCTGCCCGTTATAGTAGGGATAGGCGCCCTTGCCATAACTGTCGAGTTGACAGCAGACTTCGACGATTTGGCGGTGTTTGCCTATGCCGAGGCATGGGTTGAAGCACGACAGGCGGTGAAAGTCTCCTAGCTGATGTTTGATGGAGAAAAACAGCTTCGGGTGCGGTTCTACCTGGTCTGTAACGCTCAGATAGTATTCCGACTTGTCGTGCATATTGCCGAAGTCCCAGGTGCGGTAAAACAACACCTTGTTACGTTTTACGCATATCTCCTCGCGCAGGAGCTTGAGCAGTTCCACATGGCTGTCTGGCCCGTGCAGGATGGGGTTGCCCCCGGCATGATAGGGCGTGTCGTGCAGATAGGTCTCGCCATGGCGCAGGGTGATGCCGCCCAGGTCGGGGAAGCGGCGGAAGATTTCATCGATCATTACCCGCACGATTTCCTGGGTCTTTGGGCGGTGAATGTCTATGTGCCCTTCCGGGTCGCAGATTTCGGTTTTGTATTTTTCTATCATCACCCGTGGCAGGACGATGAAATCGGTGAACGGATAACACGGCAGTCCCTGCGCCTTCATGGCGGCTATGATCTGGTCTGTTTGCCGCGCGTTGTTTTCTACCCACTTGCGTTCCTCACTGCCGACTGGAAAGATCCCCTTGTCGAGTGAATCATAGGTGATGGCGCACTGGACGAATTCACGCGGCACGTTGCCATTGAACCCCCAGCGTTTGAGCAGTTCCGGGTTGAGAAATTCAGTTTTGGGTGCCGGTTCGCCAGGGTTTGGATAGACCATGTCCATGATGAATGGTGGGCTTGAGCTGACAGTTGCCGTCGCGGATTCGGGTTTTACCGCCAAAACTGTCGGGATAAGGGCCAGTAAGACGAAAAGACCCGTGAAGCACATGAATCCCGCCCCGTAAAATGGCCCGCGTTTAAAAGTCTCCCACTGTTCAAGTCTCATGGTATTTCATGGGTATTCTGCAAATCCGGTCTATTTATCGGACTTTATACCGTCAACTTTATACTAGATGACTCCTGCATATCGGGGGGCTGGCATGCTTTCCAACCCGAATTTCCGCCAGTGGGCAAAAAAACGAATCGACGTTCGGGCGTGGATTTCAAGAATCGCGGCATGGCACAACGCGAGGATCTCAAGAATCTTTCCCTGTTAGGAAAGCCGGACACACGCCTTCCCTCCAGCCCGCAGGAGGCGAAGTTGGAGGTTTTTCCGAACCAACGCCCGGGCCGCCGGTATTGGATCACGCTCAACTGCCCGGAGTTTTCCTCGCTGTGCCCGGTGACTGGCCAGCCGGACAGCGCGCGTATTTTGATCCGCTACGTGCCGGGCGAGACCTGTGTGGAAACCAAGAGCCTGAAGTTTTACCTCGCCTCTTTCCGCAATGAGCCTGCCTTCAATGAGGAAATCGTCAACCGCATCCTCGATGACCTGGTGCGTGTCATGCAGCCGCAGGAGTTGATCGTGCGCGGCGAGTTTGCCCCTCGCGGTGGCATCCAACTTACGACTGAAGCCACCTTCCCTGAATCCGCCGCTGCCCCGCCATGAAAGTCTGTGTGTTGCTCAGCGGGGGAATGGATTCGGTCACGGTGCTTTACGAGGTCTTGCGATGCCATGAGGTGGCTGCCTGTCTGTCCTTTGATTACGGGTCGAAACACAACGCCCGCGAGATCCCGTTCGCCAAATTTCATGCGGATAGAAACGGCATCGTCCATCACACGGTTACCTTGGATTTCATGAACCAGCTTTTCAAATCTGATCTGCTGCGCTCCGGTGGTGCCATCCCGGATGGTCACTATGCTGAGCCCTCGATGAAACAAACCGTGGTCCCGTTCCGCAATGGCATCATGCTGGCCATCGCCGCCGGCTATGCGGAAAGCATAGAGGCAGGTGCTGTGGTCATTGCCGCTCATTCCGGGGATCATGCGATCTATCCAGACTGCCGTGAGCCGTTCATGAGGGCTATGGGCGATGCGATGGGTGAGGGGACCTACGCCAATATCCAATTGCTACGGCCGTTCATCGCCCTGGATAAGGCGGGCATTGCCCGCCGCGGTGCGGAACTGGGTGTCGATTTCCTGCAAACATGGTCCTGTTACAAGGGCGGGGATATCCATTGCGGCACCTGCGGCACCTGCGTCGAGCGCCGCGAGGCGTTTCTTTTGGCTGGATTGTCCGATCCCACCGTCTATGAAAAGACTCCCGCCTTGCCGGAAGCCAGTCCTTTACCTTAAACATGAGAACCACTGATTGAGCTGATTTAGAATGAGGTACAACTTAAAGCCTGCTCACCCCAAAAGTGAATCAACCAATTGGTATCAAGGTCTGATTCTTTTCAGTGAAATCAGTGCAAAATCAGTGGTAAATCAAGCCGCATTACACGAGTTCTTTTCCCCCTCTAGGTTCATGTCTGAGCTATCGCTGTATTCCGTGGCTTAATAATCTCACCCTCTCCCAATGTCATACCGCATTTGCAAATCCCTCGAGATCGAGAACGGCCACATGCTCTCGAAGCACCCGGACCAGTGCCGCTTCCCGCATGGCCACACGCGCAAGGTGGAGTTCGTCATTGAGTCTGATGAACTGGATGACAATCAGATGGTTTGCGATTTTAAGATCATCCGGGACGCCGTGGGTGAGTGGTTGGATACCTTCGACCACGCATTGTGCATGAACACAGCGGACGTCGCCTATCAGGATTTCAAGGACCGCTATGGCGACCGCGTTATCGGTTTCCCCGATCAGGATCCCACTACCGAACTCATGGCACGCGTGATTTTCGACCACACCACACAAGCGCTTGCCCTCTATGCTGCGCGCACCGACACTCGTTACCACCTCGGGAAAGGTGTCAGACTTGTCAGAGTTCGTGTGTGGGAAACCTCCTCCTCATGGGCGGAATATGAACTCGGATCATGAAAAGTGAAAAATCACAACTTCCGGACATCCAGGCCACGCCGGACACTCGCGGTATCGCCATCGACCAGGTCGGCGTTTCGGATCTGCGCTATCCTATCCAGGTGACCGACCAACATGGCCGCCCCTTCCCCACAGTGGCTACCATCTCGATGTCAGTGCATCTGCCGCACCAATTCAAGGGCACCCACATGAGCCGTTTTCTGGAGGTGCTCAGCAAACACGAGGGGGAGGTGACTACCCGCACCTTGCCCAATATCCTGCATGATCTCAAGGAGCGCCTGCATGCCGAGGAGGCTCGCATCGAGGTGGCCTTCACTTACTTCGTCACCAAAAACGCCCCGGTCACCGGTGCTGCGGCCAAGGTCGGCTGTGATTGCGTTTTCTCCGGGACTTCCAATGGACACCATGATGACCTCGTGCTGCGTATCACTGTCCCGGTCACCACGCTCTGCCCCTGCAGCAAGGAAATCAGTGATTACGGGGCACACAACCAGCGGGGCCACGTCACCCTGGAAGTCCGCCCGAAACGCAAGGGCGGTGGCTTTGAGCTGATTCTCATCGAGGAGTTGATAGAAGTGGCGGAAAAATCAGGATCCGCGCCGGTTTATGCATTGCTGAAGCGCCCGGATGAACGCTATGTCACCATGCAGGCATACGATAATCCGGTGTTCGTGGAGGACGTGGTGCGCAATGCCGCCGCCTTGCTTTCGGCCGATAAGCGAGTCGCCTCATTCACTATCAAGGCCGTTAACCAGGAGAGCATTCACGATCACAACGCCTTTGCCGTGATCTCTGGCAAAGGGGCAGAATAAACCTATACGGGAAAATGAGAACCACTGAGTTCACTGATTTAGAATGAGTTGCAATTTAATGCCTGCTCACCTCAAAAGTGAGCCAACTAACTGCTATCAAGGTTTGATTCTTACCAGTGAAATCAGTGCAAAATCAGTACCCTCAGTGGTCAATAAAGCCGCATACCTGAGTCCATTTCCCCATATAGAATAAACTGATTTCCTTGCCTGAAATCATTCCAACCGATCTCTTGTTAGGTGCCTATGCCCAGGGTGTTTTCCCAATGGCAGAGGGCGGGGAAATTCTGTGGTTTTCCCCAGAGCGGCGCGGCTTGATCCCGCTGGACGGGAAGTTCCACATCCCGCACGGACTCCGTCGCTCGCTCAAGCGCAAGCCCTTCGTGGTGAAGATGGATACCGCCTTCCGTGAGGTCATGCTCGCTTGCGCAGAGCGGGAAGAAACATGGATCGATGGTGTGATCCTTGAAAGCTATTGCGCCCTCCATGCCACAGGCCACGCTCACTCTGTGGAATGTTGGGATGCCGGCGGCCTGCAAGGCGGCCTTTATGGTGTGGAGTTGCCCGGAGTTTTCTGTGGGGAGAGCATGTTTTCCCGCAAGACAGACGCCTCCAAGATAGCGCTAGTTGCCCTGGTGGAACATTTGTGCGAACGGGGATTCAGCCTATTGGACACCCAGTGGATGACACCGCACCTCCGCCAGTTCGGCGGATACGAGCTCACCCGCCACCAATACCTTGCCGCCCTGAAAAAAGCGCTGCATGGGGAATGTTCTCCATTCTGATTTCGTGGCAATACCAGTGCGGCCTGTCCCCCAAACCCCGTAAATCCGCGCCCTGCGACGAAATATTCACACAATCGCGGATGGGACGGGTGATTTTGGCTTTACGTGTGCGGCGTACCACTCCAGACACGGGAACTGCCGAACGGGATTCCCTCTCGGGCAGGTTTGATCCCAACTATTCAATTATCCATCATGGACATTCAAATCGCCACCCTCTGCGACTTCGCCTCCGACTATAATGGCAAACTCGTCATCTCCGGAACTTTCGACACCCTTGCGGCCCGCGCCGTGCCTGTCGTGCATCCGTCCTGCGCGCTTGCCTTGCGCTTCTGCTTCACCCCGGAAGATGTCGGCCGCCACAAGCTCTCCATCAATATCATCAATGAGGACGGTGAGTCGCTCGACCCGAACAACATGCCCATCGAGCCGGAGTTCGAAGTGGCATTGCCCAAGAACGTGCCTTTCCTCACCCGCAATATCGTGATGAACCTGCAGGGCCTGCGTTTCCCTACCGATGGCATTTACTCCATCGATATTGGTTGCGACGGAGAAATCCTCGTGCGCCTGCCGCTGCGTGTCGTCCAGGTCAACCAAGGCCCGAACGGCGAATCCCAGATCGCCTGAGATAACGCCTGATTTTTTTCCCGAAACGCGCCACGGATCACCTGATCTGCGGCGCGTTTTTCTTTGATGCCGATTTCTGTTTGGAATGTTATACTGGTTGCCAAAAGGGATAGCCGAAAGGCCGAGCTTGGAAGCGTCGGGTCCAAGGCGTGATGATGGAGTGGATAAACATCCACGACTGAGCAACAACGCTGGAACCGGGGTTTCCGGGCCGGAATTAGAATCCAGATACCGCGTAGCGGCACAATTACGCATCCAAATCCAAACCCACTTCTCTTCCACCTAACCACCCATTCCTCCGCGCTCCTTTGCGACCTCCGCGTCTCTGCGGTAAAACATTCTCTTCCCTCTGCACCCGTGGCACGGGCATGTTGCCCGTAGCCTATTTGCCGCTGGCTATCTCCGCTCTGGTTCTGCCCGCCGCCTTATACACTCCCTTCTTCAACCCATAACACTCTTCCCTCCGCGTCTCCGCGCCTTCGCGTTGAAAACCCTCTTCTCTTCCACCTAACCACCCATTCCTCAGCGCTCCTTTGCGACCTCCGCGTCTCTGCGGTAAAACATTCTCTTCCCTCTGCACCCGTGGCACGGGCATGTTGCCCGTAGCCTATTAGCCGCTGGCTATCTTCGCTCCGGTTCTTCCCGCCGCCTTATACACTCCCTTCTTCAACCCATAACACTCTTCCCTCCGCGTTGAATCCTCTTCTTCTTCAGCATCTGCGTTCACTATTTCACCTAACCATAGGCAAAATGTTTCAGTGCGGGAACCCCAGACAAGCGGGTTAAGACTCCTTGAGCGCTATCACCCTATAATCCGCAGTTGAGGATGGCGGATGAGCAGCGCAAGTGCTTATGGTTGCGCGGTTTGAAGACAAAAACATGCAATGAAATGGCTCACCCATTGGGTGAGGGTGACTTGGAATTCAAATTCCTGCCTGCGGGTGGGCAATATCACCTGCGAGGCAGTGACGAGGCCCTCACGCCGTATGGCGGATTGGTGGCTTGGGATCACTATTTAGAACGCTGCGGTGTGTTTGCCCAACTCACCAGTAGTTACCCCTTGCCGCGCACCAGTCCCAACGCCACACCCGTGGCGGACGTTCTCAAGGCATTCTCCCTGAACTGTCTGATAGGTGGCACACGCTTCGCGCATTGCCGACGGCTACAGGACGATAATGCGGTGGCGGAAATCACCGGCATGAAGAAAGGTCGGCTGTGTGGAGAAGATGCATTCCGCAGGCTCTGTAAGCCACTGGACGCCTCCCAGGTTGAAGCCTGGTTTGCCCCCGCCGAGCAAATGATCCATCACGCCCTGCCTGCCAATGCCGTGGCCGACTGGGACTCCACAGTGGTGGTGCGCTACGGCAAGCAGGAGGATGCGACGGTCGGCTACAACCCGCAAAAACCCGGGCGGCCCAGCCATCATCCGCTGGCCTGCGTAATCGGCGGCACGCGCCTGTGCCTGCACATGGAATGGCGCAAAGGCAACACGGTGAGTGCCAGCGGTTGGATCGGGGCGATGGAAAAGGTCTGGCGCAGTCCCATCGTGCAGCACCGCATGCGGCTCAACCGCGGCGACATAG
>Ga0118677_10001124_pt1 | contig 57424 bp, 59 predicted proteins | sample AliMusrvi5mmetaG_FD_86154 | JGI IMG/M metagenome (GOLD analysis project Ga0118677, IMG submission 86154)
GAACCCGTAAAGCGACTGCTCCGGCCCGCGAGCAAGCCAGTGCTGGGCCAACTGCTCGGCCTGGGAGTCGAACTGCGTATGCGAATGAGTATGGGCATAGCACCGCCCGGAGAATCACCGCAGGTCGCCGTCAAAATGGGGGCCGATATGCAAATGTCTGACTCAGCGTGAAGGGCTTGGTGCAGTCAGGGCACTTTTCGTTAATCCTTCCCGTTTGCACTCCGTACGATCTCGACCGTTGTCAGCAGCGCGTCGTCCTGGAACCGTAGCGAAACCGCAAGCTCGTCGAGATTCTCGATGAATCGCGTAAAAGACGCCTTGCGATCAAGATGCGGGTTCTGCCTCGATTGCTCGCGGTTGCCGTGGACGCTGCACACGACCTGGCTCCGCTCGGCGTCGCAACGATAGTCGCCATCATCGGGACAAAAGTACTGCACACCATACTTTGCCTCGGAAAGTCGTGGCACGTCGCCGATCTTGACCCCGTACAGCGTTACGAGATTATGGATCGAACTAATATTGCGGTTGCAGGCTGTGCGGGCCTTCTCTTCCCAATAGAGTTGAGCGTCATCATAGGCCCGATTCAGCCCCCGGCGATTGAAGCGAAGGAGCATGTGGGCTGGGGCTGGCGATTGGCCTTCTTCGGCCGTGCTGGCGTCGATAACCTCACGCAAGAGCCCCGGCTTGGTGGCCACGACAAGCTGATCGCCTACCAAGGCGACATGCAGGCGAAGTTTGACCGCATACAATTCGATACCGAAGACGTAGAGCGGGTGGCTCTTGTAATCGGGCAGACGATAGGCGTCGGCCGAGAGACGGAACCCGCCCAGGTCGGCCCCTTGCAGGATGACCTGCTGCGAAAGCTGTTGGAGCAACTTCGCCGCCTGATCGCGGTTCTCGATGTCAATCGTGGCATAGACCGGCATCTTCAATGCCATCAGCAGGGCCGTGGCCGCGCCTTGCTGCTCCAGCGACACCTTGCCCAGCAGAGGCAGTTGCAGCGGACGAAGCAGGGCCGGATCGACCTGTAGGATCGAGTCCCCGTCACAAAAATGGAGGCCCACGCGATCGCCCAGCCAGGCCAGGTCGGTCAGCGTGGGATTGGAACGCAGCACGCCAGCTACGCCGGGTATTTCGCGGAGTTGGTCGCCAATCACCTTGCGGCCAGGCACCATCGCGAACGAGGCCAGTGCCGAAGGGGCGATGCGGGCCGTGCTGAGCGGTCGCGGCACCTTGTCGAGGATCGCGCGGAGATCGTTGTAGACGCTGCCGTTGGCCATCGGCAGCACGCAGGTCTCCAACTTCACGCGGCGGTCAACCGTAATCCGGACTGCGATCGGATCAAACATACCTTGCCAGAATGCCTGGTAACGCTGTTTGTAGCGGTCATATTCAGCCGACTCGTTCTGCGAGACGCTAAGCACGTTCAGCTCGATGTTCGGCGTGAGGTATTTCAGGCGGTTGTGCAACGAGCATGTGCAAGCGTCGCGGTCCGGATCATAGGCGTAGGCACCGCCGTGCGGGCAAACGATCTTGGCCGGATCGACGAACCGCCCTTGGATCAAATCGGCGAGCGATTTGGGCGAGTGGCCGTATTCCATGCGATAGAAGAGCGAGGCATTATTGAGCATCACCAGGTTGTTGTAACATTGCAGCCGCCGCTTCTCGGAAATCTTTGCGGTCGGCCCAACGAGCCGGCGGATCATCGCCTCGGGCACATAGAAGTAGCCGTTGTTGGCCGCCGCGGCGGGTGGCAGCAGCGTCGTTACGTAGCGGTAATCGAGGCTGTTGTACAACGCGGGCGATGCGCCCACGGCCGCGTCGACGGTACGGCGGATGGCGCGGTGCGAGTTTGAATAAATTACGTAGTCTTTGTGCTCGACGACAAAGGAACTGACGCCGCGGTCCGCAGTATAACGCGCCAGCACCTTGTGACCGCGATAGTTGAAATCGGCCTCGGTGAGGTCGGCATGGGCCTTGCGGGCATCGGCGAGCCAACCGGCTGCGGCATTCTGAAAGACGGCCGGCTGCTTGATGCGGAAGATGACGGTCACGTCAGTCCCTTCCTGGACGAACGGGTCAGCACCGGTGATGGCCACTTCGCTGATCACCGCGTCGGCAAAGAGCCGAGTCAACATGTCGCGGCGGATGCAGAGTTGCTCTTCCAGCTTCCGCTGTAACTGCTGATCCTGGGCCTCGACGGTGAAGAGCCGCAAGAGACTTCCGCCCCATCGCGAGGAAAGATCGAGAAGCTCGTCGAACGAATGCATCGAATTGAGTTGGAGAATGTATTGATCGGCAGGCACAAGCCGCGCGATATCAGACGTTTTCGGCTCGATCTTGTCGCGAGTCCGCTTCTGTTCGAGGAGGTCCTTATACGGCAGCGAGGCCAATTCGGGCGGCACCAGGTTGCTGATGGGAATATTCAAATCACCAGCCCTGCCCGTCGATGCCAAGGCCGATCGTTGCAACGCACCTTGGATGGCCGTGGAACCACTGTAGATCTGATAGAGGTCTAATTCCAGGGTCGATGGCTCGACCGCATGTAACGACAGCGGACCCGCTGCGACACCATAGCGGGCTTCCGACTGCAAGAGAACATATTGCGAAAAGCTGTCTTCTGGGTAATAGCGAAGCAGGCCGGCCAGATAAAGGTTCTGCTGCTGGGCCCACTGATGATAGATGCTCCGCAGGCCGGTCGGCTCGGTCGGAATCGAGACTTCAATCTCGCCTTGCCGGGTCTGCACGTGGCGAGATCCATCGGGGTTTTCGGAAACGATCTCGTAGGCGAGTTGCAACTTGACGGCCCCTTTACCGCGGAGCCGCCCATAGAACTCGGCGTGCTTCTGCTGGAAGGTGGTCTCCTTCGGATAGATGAGGTAGGCTCGCTCGTCGCTGGAACGCAGACGAAGGTAGTTGCTCTTTTCAAACTCCTCGGCCAGGAACGGCTGCTCCAGTCGCACGGTGAAAACCGTAACGTCACCGTCCTTCTCGCGGAAGACCTCCACCTTTTGACCGAAAGGCAGGGCATCGGCGGCCTGGATCGCATCGGCGGAAAACAGCACGGCGGCAATCGCCGCGAGTTGCAGGAGACGTCTCATCGTCATACCTCTCGGGTTGGGGGCTGGGATAAGCAACTGCTCAGGCGTAATCATAGCGATATAACGCGATAGATAGAAGGCGACCGCAGTCACGGTGCCCCAGCACCCTCACTCCACCGGCAGCAGTTTTGGCGCGGCGATCCGACGGCCGAAGATCCGGCCGTGCAATGCCTGCAAATGCAGAAAGTCCAGTTGCAGGAACCCGTAAAGCGACTGCTCCGGCCCGCGAGCAAGCCAGTGCTGGGCCAACTGCTCGGCCTGGGAGTCGAACTGCGTATGCGAATGAGTATGGGCATAACACCGCCCGGAGAATCGCCGCAGGTCGCCGTCAAAATTGGGACTGATGTGCAAAAGCTCGTGGGCGATGGTCGTGAGTTTCTCGCGAAAACTGAGGTCGAGGAACCGCGGCAGGTAGAAGTTCAGCACGTAGAGCATCTCGCGGCCATCGACCATCACCCGCTGGATCGTCCACTTCCGCCCGCGGCGCATCGAATGCGTCTGGCCGCCGGGGAACAGCAACGGAGTCAATGAAGCATACAGTCCGTGTGACATCCGCTTGCGGGTTTGTCGGAAACTGACGGCCACTCGCGACATGTCGATATGGCGGAACTCGTCCAACTGCGCGGCCATATCCGCGCACACGCGGCCGATATGATGGGTGAAATCGAAACCGCATGGAGGTCGGCCATGGGATGGGCCCAGCGTCATGTCGGAACCCACGGAGGAGAAATCCGAAAATCGAATATCTAAATCCGAAAAAACCTCAAATCAGCGAAACCACGAACGATCGCAATACGGGGGTTACACGCCAACCACATGTATGGAGAATTTGAACTTCTCTGGTGGAATTTGTTTCGTAGTTCGATATTCGGATTTCGTGCTTGAAATGCCGAATTGCTGACTTATTCTGCCGCCTTCGTTTCCGCAGCCGGAGTTTGGGCGACAGGATTGCCAACGGGCAGATCGCTCTCGAAGGCTGGCTTTGGCGCCTTGCGACGCTTGCGATCGTGAGTGCCAACAAACTCCAGAATGGCACGTATGCCGGCATCGCCCAGGCGCGGCTTAGCCAAGCGGAGAACGCGAGTGTAACCGCCGGGTCGATCGGTAAAACGGGGCGCAATGTCACTAAAAAGAATCTTCACGGCCTGCTTGCTGCCCAACAGTTGCAGTGTCCGCCGCCGCGCTGCAACCACGGGAGCGATCGTCTTGTTCCACTCGACCCAACCAGGCCCCTGCCGCCACTTCTTCCACTCCTCGCTGTTCCGTACACCCGTGGATTCCAGCCGGGCAGCAGCCTCGAGCTTCGGCAAGGCGCGAATCGCGATCGTCACGACCCGCTCGACCAGTGGACGCACTTCCTTGGCCTTCTGAATCGTGGTGACGATGCGGCCCTTGACCTTGGGTTTGTTTGCTTCGTCCTCGGCATTGCGCTCCGTGAGGATCAGGGCGGTGGCCAAGCTCCTCAACAACGCACGTTGGTGGCTCGGGTGGCGGCCAAGCTTGCGGCCTTTACGTCGGTGTCGCATGATCGTATCTTTTCAAGGAACCCTGCGATCTGGCCTACAGTCAGCCCAGCCCGCAAGGTTCAAACTAGGTATTACGGTTGTCCAATGAACTTCACTCTTCTCTGGCGGAAGAGGGAACCAATATCAGATCGTTTCCACGGCAGCCGGCGGCAGCCGCATGCCAAGGCGGAGGCCAATGTCGGCCAGCTTCTCGCGAACCTCCTGCATGGTTGTCTCGCCAAAGTTCCGCACTTCCAGTAACTGGCTTTCCGTGTGGGAAACCAAGTCGCGGACCGTCGTGATGCTCTCCGTCTCCAGGCAGTTGGTTGCCCGAACGGAAAGATTCAACTCAGCCAAGGTCATGCCTAACTTCGTCTCGGTAGCCGGATCGAGGCCGCTGCCACCGACGGCCCGTGCTTCGGCATGCACCATGGGACCGAGTTCCTGGTACTGAATGAACGGATTGAGGTGTTTGCGGAGAATCTTGGCCGATTCGACCAAGGCCAACTCCGCATTCACCGAACCGTTGGTCCAGATCTCAATCGTGAGGCGGTCGTAGTTCGTTTTCTGGCCAACGCGGGTTTCGTCGACTTCGTAGCGAACCCTGGTCACCGGGCTGAAGGCTGCATCCAGCGGGATGATGCCAATTTCCTGGGCCTGCGGGGTGTGCTCCGTGGCGGGCACATAGCCGCGGCCATTCTCGATCACCATCTCCAGCAGGAACGGCACGTCCTCGGTCAAGGTGGCGATCAGGTGGCCGCGGTTAATGACCTCGACCTGATCGTCGGTCTTGACGTCAGCCCCCGTGACTGGGCCGCGAGTACTCTTCTCGATGCGGACCACGCGAGTCTGCTCGCTATGATTTTTGACCACCAGCGACTTCACATTGAGCACAATGTCGGTCACGTCGTCCAGCACGCCGGGGAGCGTGGTGAACTCGTGCTGGGCACCGTGCAGCTTGATCTGGGTCACTGCGCTCCCTTCCAGACTGGAAAGGAGAACGCGACGCAAGCTGTTGCCGATAGTCACGCCGAACCCGCGCTCGAACGGTTCGATCGTGAACTTGCCGTAGGTGTTCGACAGGGTCGATCGATCGGTACTAACTTGACTGGGTAACTCGAGTCCGCGCCAACGAATACGCATGGAAAAACCCTCTAATAATCTCTGTTTACTTGGAGCAAAGCTCGACGATCAACTGTGTCTTGGCCGGTATCGACACATCGGCCGGTTCCGGCATCCGGAGCACGTGCCCCTCAAACTCGGGACTTTCCGAAAGACTAAGGAAGTCAGGAACCTCCCGGCCGTGAGCAGCCCTGTTGGCCTGAGCCAAGGTCTGGCTCTTGGTGCGAGCCTTGATTCGGATCACGTCGCCGGCACGAACCAGGTAGCTGGGAATATTGAGCAGACGGCCGTTGACGGTGATGTGGCAATGGGTGACCATCAAGCGCGCCTGAGCACGCGATTGGGCCAAGCCCAAGCGGGCAATGATGTTGTCGAGACGGCGCTCCAGCAGCACCATCAAAGCATCGCCCGTGTGACCCTTGGTCCGCTCAGCGTGCTCGAAGTAGTTGCGGAACTGCCGCTCCATGACGCCGTAGTAACGCTTCACCTTCTGCTTTTCGCGGAGGCGGAGGGCATACTCGGTCGGCTTGCCGCGACGGCTGGTGGTCATGCCCGGTGGCGACTCGCGCCGCTCGAACGCACACTTTGGCGTATCGCAACGAGTGCCTTTGAGGAACAGCTTCGTTCCTTCGCGGCGGCAGAGCCGGCAAACGGGTGATATTTGACGTGCCATAATTGTTGGTTCTCCTCTAAACGCGACGACGCTTTTTCGGCCGGCAGCCGTTGTGCGGCAAGGGCGTGACATCTTCAATGGACTTGATCTTCAGGCCGGCCGCCTGCAAGGACGTGATCGCGCTTTCGCGACCGCTACCAGGACCACGAACCTTCACGTCGACTTCCTTCATGCCGTGCTTGATCGCCTTATCGGCAACCTGCTGAGCGGACATTTGCCCGGCGAACGGAGTACTCTTGCGACTCCCTTTGAAACCGCTTGTGCCGGCGCTAGCCCAACACAGCACGTCGCCCTTGGCATCGGTGATGGTGATCGTTGTGTTGTTGAACGTCGCCTTGATGTGAGCCACACCCACGACGACGTTGCGACGTACCTTCCGCCGCGCCTGCTGCTGTGATTGTGGTTTTGGATTTGCCACGATGCTTTTCGCTCCGCTATAAGACCGGCATGAAGCCGGAAATGTCTAGTGCTATAACTTCTGTTCTGTAATCCGCGACAACCTCGTGGGCTGGACCTTCGGAGTCCACCCTGGCGGGGATGGACTCGAAAGCCCATCCCATGCTATCTTACAACCCGCGTTACCGCAGATCCTTGACGCCCTTCTTTCCGGCGACAGTCTTCTTCGGACCCTTCCGGGTACGTGCGTTGGTGCGCGTCCGTTGGCCGCGTACCGGCAGCCCGCGACGGTGACGGATGCCACGATAACAGGCAATGTCGCGTAACCGCAGGATGTTCTGGTTGGTTTGACGCCGCAACTGGCCTTCGACGACATAATCCTTGTCCAGAAGGGCAGCCATACGGGCAAGTTCATCTTCCCGAAGCTCCTTGGCCCTGGCCTGCGGGTTGACGCCGGCCTTGTGGCACAAATCGCGTGCGATCTTTGGCCCTACGCCATAAAGATACTGCAAAGCGATCACGGTCGGACGATCGTTCGGGATATCAACACCCAGCAAACGTGGCATATCTGAACACTCCTCAATTCAACCCGGGAACTTACCGAGCACTTTTCACTTCTGTAGGAAGGCCTTTCCAGGCTGCCTAACATTGACAGGCTGGGACATCGCAACCGTTTCCATCAACCCTGACGTTGTTTATGACGCGGATTGGTGCAGACTACAAAGATCACACCACGACGGCGAACGATCTTGCAATGTTCGCAAATTCGCTTGACGCTGGCTCGGACTTTCATGGTTCAACACCCGTTTTCTAGGGAAGCTACTTCATAATCGCCCCACACAGGCGAGACGCCCAGCTACAAGCTCGGTTTTGAAACAGCCTCCCAGGGCAAATCCAACCGAACCCGGATTTGGTCCAGGGTTCCGGAAAGAGGCAAAGCATATTAGTATAATGCACAGTGGCCAAACACTTCAAGGCCCCCGTCCAATAATATTTCTGTCACGTTCTAATTTATTCCTTCCTCACCAACTCTCTCCATTAGGGCCGGCAGTTAGCACCACGGGTCCCGACTCAGTAACGGCAATCGTATGCTCAAAATGGGCACTCGGCTTGCCGTCAACGGTCGATTGGGTCCACTGGTCGGACTGGACGCGAACCTCCTTGGTGCCCATGTTTACCATAGGCTCGACCGCGATTACCCGACCTGGAACGAGACGGAAGTCGTTTCTTCCCCGGCGGTAGCCGCGTTTCACGAAGTTTGGCACCTGCGGATCTTCGTGCATGTTACGACCAATGCCGTGGCCGACGAAGTCTTCAACCACGGAAAAGCCCGCCTTGCGAACGAAGGTTTGCATCTCCTCGGCCACTTCGCTCCACCAACGCCGTTCCCCAATCCGCCGGATGGCCAGATGGAGCACATCGCGGGTGACGTCCAGAAGCCTCTGTACTTCGGGGGCGACTTTACCCACCGGCAGAGTTACCGCTGCATCACCGCACCAACCGTTATATTTACAGCCCGTATCGACGCTTACCACGTCCCCCTCGACCAGTTTCCGTTTGCCAGGGATGCCATGAACGACCTCGCGATTGATCGAGATGCAGGTTACGGCAGGAAAGGTCGGGCCGCCTTCGATGGAATTTGGGTAGAACTTAAACAGCGGTTCGGCATTATGTTGGCGGTAAAAATTTTCAATGGCAGCGTCAATTTCGATCGTCGCCAAGCTTGGCTTAACCATTTTTCTTACCATATCGAAGGTCTCCCACACGAGAAGACCCGCTTTTCGCATCTGGGCGATTTCTCGCGGGGATCGAAGGATTTCCACGCGGAACTACTCCAATATGCTCGCAAACGGCTCCAGCACGACCTCGGCGCGTCCGAACACATCCTCCACGCTGCCAGATCCATCGATGGTTTTCAGCAACCCTTTGGAACGGTAGTAATCCAGGAGCGGCTCGGTCTGCTGACGATAAGCATCCAAGCGGCGGCGAATCACTTCCGGCTTATCATCGGCCCGGCCGCGGCTAGCCAATCGCTCAAACAACACTTCTTCCGGCACATGCAACTCGAGTACGACGTGCAGCGGCGTCTTCCGTTGAGCGAGCATCGCATCCAGAGCCTCGGCCTGGGCAATCGTTCGCGGAAAGCCGTCCAGCAGGTAACCTCTTTTGGAATCGGGCTGGTCCAATCGCGCGCGGATCACATCGACGACCGTGGCATCGGGAACGAGCCCCCCCGACGACATATATTTCTCTGCTTGCAGCCCCACGTCCGTCTTGGCTTCGCAAGCTTGGCGGAGCATTTCGCCCGTCGACAAGTGTGCCATGTGATACTTGTCGACCATCTGCTCCGCTTGTGTGCCCTTGCCGGCACCAGGAGGCCCAATGAATACGATTCTCACGAGATCACCCTTTTTCCAGCAAACCCTTATAGTTCCGCATCACGAGGTGGCTATCGATCTTCTGAACCAAGTCAAAGGCCACGCTCACGGCGATCAAAAGGCTCGTGCCGCCGTAGAAAGCGGCAATCGAACCAGGAACCCCCATCGCTCCTGAAACAATGGTGGGAATGATAGCTACGAGAGAAAGAAAACCTGCCCCGACATAGGTAATGCGGACCATGACCTTCTCCAAGTAATCGGCCGTGCGACGGCCAGGTCGATAACCAGGAATAAAGCTTCCGTAGTTCTTCAGGTTGTCGGCCATATCCTTGGGATTGAAGGTAATGGCGGTCCAGAAGTAGCAGAAGAAGTAGATCAAGACAACGTACAAAATGTTGTAAAGGAACGACTCACCGCGGTGGAAAGAGCTTTCCAGGGTCCGCAGCAGAAAGCTATCGCGGAAATAGTTGGCCATCCAGCTAAAAATCATCAGCGGAAAGAGCAACAAGCTGCTGGCGAAGATAATGGGCATGACGCCAGCCTGATTGACCCGCAGCGGCAAGTACTGGCGAGTGCCACCGTAGACCCTGCGGCCGCGAACGTGTTTAGCGCTTTGCGTGGGAATTCGCCGCTGTCCCTGGCTGATGAGCACCACGCCGGCGATAACACCGACGAAGAGGACAATCAACACCAAGAGCGTCTCCACGCCCATCTGACCGCGGCCGCTACCCAACTCCAATCCGCCTCCCGCCATGATGGGTTGCGCGACTTCGTAGATTGCGCTGGGGAGCCGAGCCAAAATATTGCCCATGATCAACAGGCTGATGCCGTTTCCGATGCCGTACTCGTCAATCTGCTCGCCGAGCCACATGAGGAACACCGTGCCGGCGGTCATGGTCAAAACGGAAACGAGCATCCAGGACAACTGCATACCGCTGCCCAAACTACCGGGATCGCGCAAGAACTGGGAATTGACCGATAGCGTTTGCGCATTATTCGCCGAGAGGTAGACGATATACATCCAGCTTTGACCGAGACAAAGAAAAACGGTGGCATAGCGCGTATATTCGTTGATTTTCTTTCGCCCAGACTCTCCCTCCTTTTGCAGCTTTTCCAGCGGCGGATAAACGCTCGCCAAGAGCTGAAAAATAATTGAGGCGGAGATGTAGGGCATGATGCCCAATCCGAAGATGGTCGCCTGACCCAAGTTGCTAGCACTGAAGGCCGACATGTACTGAAGCACGTCGTTCACGCCTCCTCCACCTCCGCCGCCTTCGGTGTTGAAGAGCTTCGCCAACTTCTCGTGGTTGAAGACGGGGAGCGGAATGTGCGATCCCACGCGATAAACCGCCAGGAGGAGCAGCGTGAAGAATATCTTCTTGCGCAGCTCCGGAATGGTGAAAATAACGCGAATTTTTTCCCACATGGCGTGATTCGGCTCCTCGGCTAAAGGTATGGAAACCAAGAGGACTAGGGATTGGAGATTGGGGAATAAAAGAGTCTCTGGCTCCTTCCTCTCAAATCCCCAATCCCTAATCCCCAATCCCTTCCTTACGTCGCAGCCGCCTTCTTCCTTTCCCTCTTCACCACCTTAACGACCGGTTTCTTGCCAGGCAAGACGGTAATCTGGCCGCCGGCCTTCTCGATCTTTTCTTTGGCCGACGCGCTGAACTGGTGGGCGGAGACCTTCAAACTCTTGGTCAATTCACCGTCACCCAGGATTTTGAGTAGGTCGTACTGTCCCTTCACCAGGCCACGGGTTTTGAGCGTGGCTGGGTTGACTTCCTCGTTGGCCTCGAAACGTCGCTGAAGGTCGCCCACGTTGATCGCGGAAACTTCCAGGGCGAACTGATTGTGGAAGCCTCGCTTGGGAATGCGGCGGACCAAAGGCATCTGGCCGCCTTCAAATATAGGCAAGGCTTTGTAACCGGGTCGGGACCGCTGGCCCTTGTGGCCTTTGCCGGCTGTCTTGCCCAAGCCCGAACCGGGGCCACGGCCAAGCCGCTTGCGCGACTTGTTACAGTGGACGTCTTGATTTATTTCCTGCAGATTCATGACAACGATACTCCCCGCAGCCGCTCGACTTCGGATTGCGTGCGGAGTTGCTGCAACGCCTCGATGGCGGCCTTGGCCAAGTTGTGTGGATTGTTGGAGCCGTAGCTCTTGGTAAGGATGTCGTGGATGCCAACCGCTTCGCAAACAGCGCGGACCGCCGAGCCGGCAATCACGCCGGTGCCTGGCGCAGCAGGAATCAGCTTGACGCTGGAAGCACCGAAGCGGCCTAGCACCGTGTGCGGGATGGACGTGCCTTGCAGGGCCATGGAAAACATCTTCCGCGTGCCGTCCTTGACGGCCTTTTCCACGGCGGGTGGGACTTCATTGGCCTTGCCGTAGCCCCAGCCCACCTTGCCGCGGCCATCGCCCACAATGACCATGGCGGTAAAACTGAAGCGGCGACCTCCCTTGACCACGGCGGCGCAACGCCGGATCTTGACCACCTTGTCGATCAACTCACCGCGGGACGATTCTTTTTGGGCTGCCATAAATGCTGTACTTTTTTGTGCTGTACGTTGCGGTAATTAAAACTTCAAGCCGGCTTCCCGAGCGGCCTCGGCTAGGGCGGCCACGCGGCCGTGGAACTTGTAATCGCGACGGTCGAAAACGACTTCCTTTACACCCGCTTCCAACGCCCTCTGAGCCAGGGCCTTGCCCACGGCGGCAGCGGCGGTCTTGTTGCCGCCATAAGGCAAACCCTGCCGCAGAACCTGATCGCGGCTGCTGGCAGAAACCAGGGTCTTGCCTTCGGCGTCGTCGATAATCTGGGCGTAAATGTTTTGGTGGCTGCGAAAGATTGCCAACCGCGGCCGGGAGGCGTAACGCTTCACACGGTTGCGGACGCGGATCGCCCGCCGCTGACGCTGTCGCAATATTTGTCGTTGATGTTGCACGTTTAAGTCTCGCAGTACGTTGACTTGAGAGCCAACTTGTTCCTTGGGATTTGTTTCGCCGGCTAGGACACCAAGCGATATTCCGGTTGCGGATTTCCTACTTCACCATGGCCTTGCCCTGCTTGCGGCGAACCTGCTCACCCATGTAACGGATACCCTTGCCCTTGTACGGCTCGGGTTTCCGCAAGGCGCGGACTTCAGCGGCAAACTGGCCGACCAACTGTTTGTCGATCCCCTGGACGACGACGTGCTGCTGATCGGGGCATGCCACCTTCAGGCCGACGGGGATCGGCACCTGAAGCTCGTTGGCCAAGCCGACGCGAAGCTGAAGTGTCTGGCCTAGGATGGCGGCAATGTAACCGACACCGACCAGTTCCAACCGCTTCTCGTAACCCTCTGTCACACCAACGATGATATTTTGCAACACGGCGCGGGTCAGGCCGTGCAGGGAGCGAGCCAGACGCTGGTCGCTGTCGCGCGAGACGGTCAGCGTCTTGGTCGCGACGTCGTGTTCCACGCTGACCTCTGGGCGAAGCTCCCACTCAAGCTTGCCTTTGGGGCCTTCCGCGGAGACCACGCGGCCGTTGACGACGACTTTGACGTTCGCCGGCACGGCAATCGGTTTTCTTCCAATCCGGGACATGATATTCAGCCTTTTCCGCCGTACTACAAAATATCGAGCAACTACCAAATCTCACACAGCACTTCGCCGCCAAGTTTGCGCTGTCGCGCTTCGCGATCGCTGATCACGCCTCGGCTAGTGCTGATGACTGAGATTCCCAGTCCACCGAGCACGGGTTTTAGTTGAGTCGTTCCGCTATACACCCGACGACCCGGCTTGCTTATGCGGCGGATTGTGCGGATTACGCGCTCGCCGTTAGGGCCGTACTTCAGGTGCAGTCGGAGTTGTTTGGCGGGTTCAGAGGGTACTTCCTCCCAATCCCAGATGTAGCCTTCGCGTTTCAAAACCTCCGCGAGTCCGCGCTTCACCTTGGAAAGCGGAAAATCAACGTGCGGCTTCTCGACGCGCACCGCATTACGGATGCGGGTTAACATGTCGGCGATGGGGTCGGTCATCATAGGTTTGGGGTTCCTCTCACCAGCTCGCCTTTCGGACACCGGGAATCACTCCCTCGTCCGCCAAGTTACGAAAGCAGATCCGACAAATTCCGAACTTCCGGTAAACGGCTCGCGGCCGGCCACAAATCCGGCAACGACGCACCAGACGCGTCGAAAACTTCGGCGTCCGCAGGGCCATAGCCACCTTCGATTTACTTGCCATACATTCAGGGTCCTGGAAAACACGCGATGGGTTGTCGCGATACAATCATTCCTTGCCAAAAATCTTGCCCACGATTCCTTACGACTGCCGCAGCGGCATGCCGATCGCCCGCAACAGCTCTCGCGATTCGTCGTCGCTACCGCTGTTGGTCACCAGGGTCACGTGCATACCTTGGACATTCGTGAACTTGTCAGGGTTCAGCTCGGGAAAGACCAATTGCTCGGTCAAACCCAGGCTGTAGTTACCATGTCCGTCGAAGGCGTTGGGATTCAAACCGCGGAAGTCGCGAACGCGGGGAATCGCCAGCGCCACCAAACGGTCGAGGAACTCATACATTCGCTTGCCGCGCAAAGTCACCTTGCAACCCACGGCCTGGCCTTCGCGGAGTTTGAATCCGGCGATCGACAAGCGCGAAACGGTTACAACCGGCTTCTGACCCGCGATCGTTTTCATGGCCTCGACGGCTTCTTCAATGAATTTCTTCTCCGTGATCGCTTTGCCGACACCCATATTGATCACGATCTTCCTCAGTCGCGGGAGCGAGAGGATATTGTTCCGGCCGAACTTGGCTGATAAGGCGGGAACGATCTCCTTGAAATAACGCTCCATCAAGCGAGGCGTGGATACCTTCCGCGGTTCCTTGGTTTCGGCTGCGGCTTCTTTGTTTTTCTTTGCGCTCATGTTTGGGCCTTCGGTAAAATCACTTCTTGGCGTGGGCTGCCTTGGCCGGCGAGATTGACCCGATCGATGCCTTGCACTTCTTGCAATAGCGCTCCTTGGCGCCGTCGTCGAGGAAGCGGGCACCGACGCGAGTCGGCTTGCCACACGCCTGACAGAGCAGCGCAATGTTGCTTTGCGAGATGGGCATCTCCACGGAAAGCCGGCCACCCTGCGGGTTCCGCTGGCTGCGGCGAACGTGCCGGTAGACCCGGTTCACGCCTTCCACGACCACGCGGTCCGCGCCGTTGCCGGATTTGTCGTGGATCATGCGCAGAACCTTCCCGCGCGTACCACGATCCTCACCACGAATAATCACCACGGTATCGTTTGTTCGAATCCACATCTCAGACCACCTCGGAAGCGAGACTAATAATTTTCATGAAGTTCCGTTCCCGCAGTTCCCGAGCGACAGCGCCAAAAATGCGCGTTCCTCGGGGATTTTGATCGGTATCGATAATCACGGCCGCATTGCTGTCAAAACGGACGTAGCTGCCGTCTTCACGGCGGGTCGGCTGCTTGCAGCGGACGATCACTGCCCGCACGACAGCGCCTTTTTTGAAGTCGCTGCCGGCGATCACGCCCTTGACGCTACAGACGACCACGTCGCCGATCCGCGCCCAGCGCTTGCGGCTACCGCCGAGGACTTTGATGCACATCAATTCCTTGGCGCCGGTGTTGTCGGCTACGTCGAGCCGTGTTTGCATCTGGATCATGGTTTACTTATCTCGTTCGCTCTTGGATTACCTTTGCGACACTTATTCCTTCGCCGCTCCTAAACGGACTTGCGCGCCTCTTCGGCAGGGGCGGCAGCGGCCAGCGCTGCAATGTTACCCGCCGGACCCTTGGTCACCACGCGCAACAGTTTCCATCGCTTGGTACGCGAAAGCGGCCGAGATTCCTCAATCTCCACCAGGTCACCTGCGTGCGACTGGTTCTCTTCGTCGTGCGCGGTGCAAACCGTTCGGCGACGAAGAATCTTGCCATAGCGCGGATGCCGTACCAAGCGGACTACCTCGACGCGCCGCGTCTTCGCCGCCTTATCGCGGGTCACAACGCCGGTGACAATTCTTTTAGGCATGACTATTTCCAAAAACTTGATTTGCTACTGTTGTATTAAGTCCCGCTTGCGCCAGCACCCGCCATTGCCGCCGTACCCGCCTCCGCGGCCGCCTTCAACTCCCGCTGCCGCTGCACGGTCATGATCCGAGCGATCAACAACCGGTTTTTCTTCAGTTCGCTCGGCGTATCGAGCCGCTCAGTCTGACTCTGAATCCGCAGTCGAAACAGGTGGTCCGTCGTATCCTTCACGAGCAACCGGAGTTGCTCGCTGCTCATGTCTCTTAGTTCACTGATCTTGGCCATGATTGAAAGTTCTTAGTCCTTAGTTCTTGGTTCTTAGCTCCAAGCTCTCTCACTACATCGGCCGACGACGAAGGAAACGCACCTTGACCGGCATCTTGTGGGCCAATCTGGCCAAACACATCCGCGCGGCCTCTTCGGTGATGCCACCGACTTCATACAGGACCGTACCCGGCTTGACCACTGCCGCCCAATACTCCGGCTCTCCCTTGCCTTTACCCATGCGGGTTTCCAGGGGAATGGAGGTGATTGGCTTGTGGGGGAAGACGCGGATATACAAGCGGCCTTCGGCGCGCAAGTACTGTTGGGCGGCAATACGGCCAGCCTCCAAAGTCTGCGCACTGATCCAGCCGCCCTGCAATGCCTGCAGGCCGAAGTCGCCGTGAACGACGCGGTTGCCACGAGTGGCCTCACCTCTTATACGTCCTCTTTGGCTTTTTCGGTGCTTCACCCGTTTGGGCATTAGCGCCATTGATGTCGCCCTCGTTAAATGTGCCTAGGTTAATCCAAACTTGTATGCCGATATGTCCTTGCGCGATCATCGCCTCGGCAAAACCGTAATCGATGTTCGCGCGCAAGGTTGAAAGGGGTATCGAGCCAGCAATCTGCTTCTCGCGACGCGACATTTCCGCGCCGCCCAGTCGTCCGGAAAGCTGAATCTTGATCCCCTTCGCTCCAGCTTCCATGGTGGTTTCAATGGTCCGCTTCATCGTCCGCCGGAAAGCGGCACGCTTGATCAACTGTTCGCCGATCTCCTCGGCGACAAGCTGCGCAACCAACTCCGGACGATTAAGCTCTTCAATCTTGATGTTGATCCGCCGGCCAGTCTTGCCTTGGAGATCCTTTTGCAACTCGTCGACGCGCTCGCCTTTGCGGCCGATCAACACGCCAGGCCTAGCCGAAAACAAGATCACCTTGACCTCGTCTCGCGTCCGCTCGATCTCGATCTTGGCGATCGACGGATAGAACGCCTTACCAAACTTGTCTTTGCGATTCTTGATGAAATCGCGTATCTTGTGGTCCTCGATCAGCAGATCGGCATACTCCTTCTTGGAAGCATACCAGCGGCTCTTCCAGCCGATCATGATCCCTGTACGAAAACAGATGGGATTGACTTTCTGACCCATAAACTACTCCAACTCCACGCGGATGTGCGACATCCGCTTCTTGATGATCGAGGACATGCCGCGCGACTTCGGTTGCATGCGTTTGAACATCGGGCCGCCGTCGACGCGGGCGTCAACGACAATCAGGTGGTGCAAATCGGCTGCCCGCCGATCCTCGGCATTGGCCAAGGCGCTTTGCAGCACCTTCTCCAACAATCGCGCACCGCGGTGCGGCTGAAAGCGGAGGATCTCCAGGGCCTCGTCGGCAAACTTCCCGCGTATCAGGTCGGCCAACGGCCGGACCTTGCGGGGACTGATCTTCGCATAGCGATGGGTTGCTCCATAAGCCATGATTACTTCTTGCCTCCCTTGCCACCGTGGCCGCGGAAGGTCCGCGTCGGTGAAAACTCACCCAGGCGGTGACCAACCATTTCCTCGGTGACAAACACCTTCACGTGAATCTTGCCGTTATGCACCATGAAAGTATGCCCGACAAACTCGGGAACGATGGTACATGCCCTGGCCCAGGTTTTGATCGGATCCTTCACTCCCAACGCGTTCATATTCTCAACCTTGGCGTAAACCTTGGGATGAACGTAGGGACCTTTTTTTAGTGATCTACTCATAATATGTGGTCAGTGGTTCGTGGGCGGTGGTCAGTGGGCGGTGGTCAGTGGGCGGTAGGCGGCAAATTCATTCACGGCTCACTGCGCACTACCCACTTCGCTTATCTGATCTTCAACTGGCCGTTACGACGCGACTTGCGACGACGGACGATGGCCTTGTTCGACGGCTTGCGACGCTTGCGGGTGGCCCCGCCTTTGGCCAACTTGCCGGTTGGGCTAACCGGGTGACGACCGCCTTTGGTCCGACCTTCACCGCCACCGTGCGGGTGATCGATGGGGTTCATTGCCGTACCGCGGTTATGCGGCTTGCGACCCATCCACCGCTTGCGGCCGGCCTTGCCCAGTACAATGTTCATGTTGTCGGCATTACTCAGCGAACCAACAGTCGCCCGGCAGGTTGCGGGCACGCGGCGAATTTCGCCGCTGGGTAGGTTGATCTGTGCCCAGTCGGCATCGCGAGCAGCCAACGTGGCGCCCACGCCGGCTGAACGACAGAGAACTCCACCGCGACCCGGTTGCAACTCAATGTTGTGGACCGTCATGCCGGTGGGAATCTTCGCCAGCGGCAGGGAATTACCGATCGAAGCCGGAGCATCCTGGCCACTCTGCACCTTATCGCCCGCCTTCAAGCCGTTGGGGGCAAGGATATAACGCTTCTCGCCGTCAACGTAATGCAGCAAGGCGATTCGGGCCGTGCGATTTGGATCATACTGGATCGAGTCAACCTTGGCCGGCACGCCATCCTTATCGCGACGGAAGTCGATGATACGGTAATCTCGCTTATGACCGCCACCGCGGAACCGAGCAGTGGTCTTGCCCTGGTTGTTCCGGCCGCCGGTACGACGCTTGGGGCGCAGCAAGCTCTTTTCCGGCTTCGCGCCCGGCGTCAGTTCGGCGAAATCGCTCACGGTCGCCCCACGGCGTCCGGGAGAAGTCGGGTTGTAACGTCGAATGCCCATATTAATCTCGTTCTTATATCTTAAGCAGAACTCGCCGTATCGCGAATTTTAGAAGAAGTTAATCCGATCTTCCTTGTCCAAAGTAACAATCGCCTTCTTCCATGCCTTGGTAACGCTCAGCCGCATCTTGGTACGACGAGGCTTACCCTTCCGATTCTGCGTGCGGATAGCCGTCACCTTGACGTCAAACAATTCTTCCACCGCGCGCCGAATTTCGTCCTTGGCAGCCAAGCGATTAACCTCAAAGGCATAGGCGTTATTGCGGTTCGCCTTGTGCATGCCTTTCTCGGTCACCAACGGCCGGATGATAATCTGGTGCGGCGCCAGCTTCAAATTGTGTCGTTTGATTTCGGCTGCCATGAGCAGTGTTCCCGTAAACAGTATTTCCGTTAACTTCGTCGATGCTGTCGATTCATGGACGACCCGGAAGGCCATCCTACAAAATATCTTACAATGCCTAACCTTGAGCTTCCGCCAGCTTCTCGTCCTTTTCAGTATCTCTTTCTGAAGTATCTTTTTCTGCGATCTTGCTGCGAATGGCATCCAGAGCGGATGTGGTCAACAGCAGACGGCGCGGTCGCAATACGTTCAGGGCGTTCAACTCGCTGACCGGCAGCACCGCCACATCGGTCAAATTGCGGATGCTCTTATACACATTGGCATCGTAACCCGACAACGCAACCAGCAGCGTGGCGCCATCCAACTTCAGGGCCTTGAGGATCGCAACAGCATCATGGGTCTTCGGTTGCTGAAAAACAAGCTGATCGATGAGCGTCACTTCGTTGTCGGCAATCCGCGAAGCCAACGCCATGCGGGTAGCCAACTTCAGGGCCTTCTTCGTCAGGCGGTACGACCAGTCGCGGGGACGAATGGCATGGATGTGTCCACCGCCTCGGCGAACACCGCTGCGACGAGAACCAGCCCGGGCGTTACCCGTGCCCTTCTGCCGATACATCTTCTTCGTCGTGCCGGCCACATCGGTTCGATTCTTCGTCCGCACGGTGCCCAAGCGGAGATTGTTCTGATACATCACCACGGCATCGTGAATCAACTGCTTGCTGATTCGCGGAGCGATCTGGGCCGGGTCGATCTCGTACTTCCCGACCTCGACTCCGGTTCGGTCGTGAATTGCCAGTGTTACCATAACTACTTCCTTCTTCAGGCGCGAGCGAACAAACACTCACCAGATCCTATGCCCAAATCCTATGTGATATCTACTTTTTCGTTCCGGGACCGACCTTATTGCTCTGGCGGATGACGACGTAACCGCCAATGGGACCGGGGATAGCGCCACGAACCAGGATCAGATTGTTTTCTGAATCCAAGCGGGCGACGAGGAGATTACGGATGGTGACGTTTTCCATGCCGTAATGGCCAGCCATGCGGTGGCCCTTGAAGACGTGGTGAGGATCGGTATTCATACCGATGGAGCCGACATGCCGATGCACCTTCTTCACGCCGTGAGTTGCCCGCTGACCAGCGAAATTATGCCGCTTCATGGCACCCGTCGTACCGCGTCCCTTGGTAACGCCGGAGATATCGACTGCCTTGACGTTGGCAAAGACGTCAACCTTGAGTTCCTGGCCGACCTGAATACCTTCGACGGCCGTGCGGAATTCACGAACGAACCGCTGAGGTTCCGTGTCGGGCTTGGCAACCGGCTGCACACCGGCTGCGACACGCTGCTTTTGACGTTTGCTATCGAGTCGGGCGACGTGACCGCGTTGGCTGCGGCTGGCCAGACGACGCGGCTTATCCAGGAATCCGAGCTGAACCGCTTCATAGCCGTCGCGGTCGGTCGTCTTCACCTGGAGGACATGGCATGGACCCGCCTGGATCACCGTAACCGGAATTACGAATCCTGCGGGGTCAAAAACCTGTGTCATCCCGACCTTGCGGCCGAGTAGTCCTACTGCCATCGTGCTAGCCTTTATTCACGTCGTCATACGGGAAGATCCGACCTTAGACCGGTTTACCCGCAGAACTTCCGTTGCATAATGTGCCCGAGTTTTGTCTTCGTAAAACGGGGTTTATTCCGTACCTTATCTTTTCCATGAGAACGGAATGAATTCCGTTCTGCTTACGTTCAGTGCCTGCTCGTGGCCTTGATCTTGATATCAACGCCGGCTGGCAGACTGAGTTTATTGAGCGATTCGATCGTCTTGGCCGTGGCCTGCATGATATCGATCAGCCGCTTGTGCGTGCGGATCTCAAACTGCTGGCGCGCCTTCTTATCGATGTGCGGACTCGACAAAACGGTGTAACGCTCAATCCGCGTCGGCAAGGGAATCGGTCCATGAACAACAGACCCAGTCCGCTTCGCCGTATCGACGATTTCCATTGCACTCTGATCCAGAATGGCGTGATCATACGCCTCCATTCGGATCCGGATAATTTCGGTAGTATGTCCGGCCATGGATAACCTCCGGCGAATCGATTCCCTGATTGTCAATCAGCAAATACACTGCGAATCAGTTGCTAGCGACAGACCCGCTGCCACCAACGAAACCACAATCATACTGATTCCATAAAAGGCCGTCAACGGGCCTCACGAAAAAATTTTCAATTGAGTGAGGCGATTTTCGGCCGTCGCGGAATAATCTCTACGTATCGGCTAAATCACCAGATCGGCTTGAGGGAGGTCATCGCCAGCAAATGCGGCAAAAAAAGGATCGAAACGCGACTTTGTGCCACCATGGGCGTGCCAGGCGATATCATTTTTCTTTGTTTTTTTTTTGCCATAATATGCCACCATTAGTGAATATCGTATAGTACGCACGAGCGAATGACACCCACGGTAACATGGCCAAAACGGATGAAATAACATCTATGGCTATACTAATAACACTCGTTATGGCTATCCCATTGTCCGTACCAACTGGCGTCGACCACAACCTTGCCAACTGCGGTGAGCTAGGACTCTTTCGGGGTCGAGGATTCGGAATCTGCCGCAATTTGGCATTGCCCCACCATGGTCTATTTGTTAAAAGTCGCAGCAGCGGGCCCCTGATGTACGTCGAACTCCTGTTTTCGGGGGTTCGCCAAATTCCAGCAGCGACACTATTCAAAAACCAGTTTGAACGATCGATGAGCCACACTGGGCTTTCCCAATCTGGATTTGCGGAGACGGACGCCTTCCCGGCCGCTCCCGAATCCTCTCTCCGCATCAAGTTTTGTGGGCCGATTTACGGGGCAAGCGGCTATTCTGAGTTGAGCCGGGCCTGTGTGCTGGCACTGCACAACGCAGGGATTCCCCTTCAGGTGGAAGCTACTCGTTTTGACCCCTGCTGCCCTGAACTTGGCGAGCAGATCCCGCTCCTCCGTCAACTCGAATTCAACCGCATCGACTACAACGTCAAAATCCTCAATCTGACGCCCGAACAGTGCGTGTTGTTTCGTGAGCCGGGTTGCATCAACATCGCCTATACGATGTTCGAGACCGATCGCATTCCTCACGAATGGGTGGAATCGTGTAACCAGCTTGACGGAGTGATCGTGCCGAGCAATTGGTGCCGGCAGGTGTTTGAATCGTCAGGAGTGCGAGTGCCGCTGTGGGTCGCGCCGCCGGGCATCGACGTCGATGCGTTCTCCTCGGACCACCGTGGAGAGGGGTTGCAAGAGCTTCCTCAAACCGTGCATCGTCAGTTCGCGCGAGATCTTCACCCCACAAAATCGAGCCTCTGGAATTGGCTGGGGATTGGCCGAGGCAAAGCTGCCAGCCGGCCGGGTCGGATGCTCGATTTGCAACGGGCCTTCAAGTTCTATTCGATCTTTCAGTGGAGCGAGCGCAACAACCCTCGCGGCTTGCTCGAAGCCTACTTCGCCGAGTTCCACCGCGACGAGAACGTCTGTCTGGTCTTGAAGACTTACGGGCGCGATTTCAGCCCCGCCCAAGGGAAGTGGGTCCGCCAACAGGTCGAAGCAGTTCGTCAGTCGATCAGCTTGCCGAGCTACCCACCCGTGCTGCTGATTACGGAAATGCTCTCCCGGGAGGAAATCTGCCAACTGCACACGTCTTGCGATTGTTTTATCTTGCCTCACCGGTCCAAGGGCCTGGGGTTGCCGCTCCTGGAGGCGATGGCCGCCGGCAACCCGCTGATTACGACGCGCTACTCCGGGAACACCGATTTCACTCGCGACGACAACTCGTTGCTGCTCCCCTATCAGCTCACGCCTGTCTTCAACATGAACTGGAGTCGCTGGTATCGCGGCGACATGATGTGGGCCGAACCCGATCTGGCGGCGCTGCGGACACGTATGCGCCAGGTGCATGAGGATCGCGAGCTGGCTAGGCAGCTCGGGAATCGAGGCCGAGATTTCGTGAGGGCCGAATTCAATTGGGACAGGCGGTTGGATATCTTCTTGTCCGCAGTTCGCGATATCGCGGCGAGGCGCCAATGACACGGATTAAAACACGAGCAGCGACTACCGAAATCCCCGTTGCTGCGCGGGAGCAGGTTCGCGATTGCTGCTGCGCCTTGAAATACTGCGGGCCGGTCTACGATCCATCGGGTTACGCCGAAATCGCCCGTTGTTTTGTCAAAGAACTCGATCGCTCGGGGGTATCGCTCAGCCTCGATGTCGTAAGTTACGACAAGGGGCGTCCCGATCTGGGCACGGACCACGAGTTGTTCGAGAGCCTGCGGCATCGAGAGGCCGTCTACCGCGCCAAGATCATCAATGCGAACCCCGATTGTTTCCGACCCCAGCGTGAGACGGGTTGCGTCAACATCGGTTTCACGATGTTCGAGGCGACACGAGTCCCCGCGCGTTGGGTACATGCCTGCAATGAAATGGATGGCATCCTGGTTCCGTCTTCCTGGAACCGCACGGTATTCGAGCAGTCGGGGGTCACGGTCCCCGTGCGCGTGGCTGCCCCCGGGATCAACCTCCCGTGCGGTGAATCGCCACCGCAAGACACGGCCGGGCAGACGATCTCCTTCCGCAGGTTACTGGAAAATCCGCTGTGCGTGCGAGGGAAGATCCGCTTGCCGCGTCTGTTCCGATGTCCGGCCCCTCGTTGGCAGCCGGCACGGATCTCGGATTACGCCGAGTCCTTCAAGTTCTACTCGGTCTGCCAATGGACCGAACGGAAAAATGCCCACGGTCTTCTGCGGACCTATTTGTCCGAGTTCAGGAAGACCGACAACGTCTGCCTGGTCTTGAAGACTTATCGCAGAAACACCACGGCCGCGGAACAGGCGCGGGTCGCGGAGGAAGTCGTGGCGGTTCGCGATTCGATGCAATTACCCGATCATGCTCCCGTCCTGCTGATTAGCGGACTGTTGTCGCAGAGCCAAATCCGTTGGTTGCATCAGGCTTGTGATTGCTTCGTGTTGCCGCACCGGGCGGAAGGTTTCGGGATGCCGCACCTGGAAGCGATGTCGCACGGCAATCCGGTCATCGCTACCGGGTTTTCCGGAAACCTGGAGTTCATGGACGCCGGCAACAGCATCCTCTTGCCTTACCAGCTTCGTCCGGTGGCTGGCATGGGCTGGAGCGACGTCTACGATGGCGACATGATGTGGGCCGATCCCGACCTGGGCGCCCTGCGGAAAGCGATGCGTAAAATGTATGCCCAGCGGCAATATGCCCTTGACTTGGGACGGCGAGCAAGGGAGCATACGCGGTGCAACTTCGGTTGGAGCGAGCGCGTAAAACAGTTTTTGAATGCCGTCGACGAAATCATTGCGATTGCAGAATTGCGCGAGGGCCTCATGGATGGCGGCCCATCGCAAACAGCGGCCTTTGCCGCGTGAGAACCGCGACCGAGAAAAGAAACCTATCAATCCCACCACTAGGAAATGGAATTCCGAGGGGTCTATGAAAAAAGTAGCGTTGATTACGGGAGTTACCGGACAGGATGGATCCTATCTCGCGGAGTTCCTTCTGGAAAAAGGGTATGAAGTCCATGGCCTGGTCCGGCGGACCTCGCACTTCAATCGGGCGCATATCGAGCGGACGTTGCAGGAGGCCCACGGCAAAGGCCAGAAATTCGAGTTGCATTACGGCAACATGACCGACACGGGCAGCCTGAATCGCATCCTCACCCTCTGCAAACCGTGCGAGGTCTACAACCTTGCCGCGCAAAGCCACGTTCGCATCTCCTTCGACGAACCGGAGAATACGGGCAATGTCGACGGCCTGGGGGTATTGCGGCTCTTGGAGTCGATTCGGCAATCCAAGGCTGACGTGAAGTTCTATCAGGCGTCGACTTCGGAATTGTTCGGCAAAGTGGTCGAGACCCCGCAAACCGAGACCACTCCCTTTTATCCCCGTTCACCCTACGCCGTCGCCAAGCTCTATGCGTTTTGGATCGCCAAGAATTATCGCGAGGCATACGACATTTTCACCTCCAACGGGATCCTTTTCAATCATGAATCGCCGCGGCGGGGCGAAAACTTCGTGACGCGCAAGATCACCTACGCCCTGGCCAGGATCCTTGCCGGATGCCAAGAGTCGCTGAGCCTGGGAAATCTCGATGCCCGTCGCGATTGGGGCTACGCCCCAGACTTCGTCGAAGCGATGTGGCTGACACTGCAGCACGATCAACCGGACGACTACGTGGTCGCGACGGGAGAGACCCACACGGTCCGGGAGTTCGTGGAATCCGCAGCCTGGATCGCAGGGTTCGACCTGGCGTGGGAGGGGAGCGAGGTCAACGAAATCGGCATCGATCGCGCGACCGGCCGGACGATGGTTACCATCGACCCCAAATACTACCGCCCCTCCGAGGTCGATCTGCTTTTGGGCAACCCGGAGAAGGCTCGTCGGGTTCTCGGCTGGAAGCCTCGCATGCGATTCGAGCAGTTGGTGGAGACGATGATGTTGGCCGACATGGAACTGCTGAAGGTCCGTCCGGCGCACGAGCGTTTAAGCGTCTTCGCGGGCAACGCCCAAGACGCCAACCACGCAGCGCGGCAGCGGCATGCAGCCGTTCCGGCGACGAACCCAACTCCCCAGGAGATCACCCGCCGCCGATTGGCGGTGTGAGCGACTGCGCGACGCCATGGAGGTGACGATCTCGCGGTATGGATAGCAAGGCATGGAAACAGTTGGTTTCTGCTCGTTATCCCTTTGTTCTTCGCAAAGAGGTTGAAGATGGTTCACACGAAAGAACAAATCCTGGCCGGTCCCGCGCATGGTGCCAACGGCCATGCCCGCAACCACGAGGCAGATAAATACCTTCTCGCCGATGAAAGCAACCGCAAACCTATGGATAAAAGGTCCGAGCAGTCGCCGATTTCCGTGAAGATGGCTCGCGGCATGCCAGCTCGTTCCTCCAAAAAAGTCCTGATTGTCACGACGATCGTTCCTTTCACGCGAGGCGGCGATCGGCATATGGTCGACTCGCTGAAGCTCAAGTTCCGCGAATACGGGCATGAAGCGGACCTGCTCCTATTGCCGTTTTCGGACGACTTTACCCAGATACCGAAGCAGCTCGTTGCCTTGAAGTTGCTCCACCTGGAAGACTACGCCGATCGCATGGTCGCAGTCCGGACCCCGAGCTACATCATCGATCACCCGAACAAGGCATGCTGGTTCATCCATCACCATCGCGGGGCGTTCGACCTGTGGAACACCCGCATGCAAGACATGCAGGCCGCGCCGGAAGGGCTTGCCGTGCGGCGCCTGCTGGCGCGATCAGACAACGAAGGGCTGGCGTCGGCGAAGCTGATCTATGCGAATTCCCACGTCGTTGCCAGGCGGCTGGAAAAATTCAACCAGATCAAGGCACCCGTCCTCTATCCACCGTTGAAAAGCACCCGGGGGTTTCGTTGCGACCGCTACGGCGACTATTTGCTCTACGTAAGCAGGATCAGCTTAATCAAGCGGCAGCACCTCGCCGTGGAGGCCATGCAGTACGTCAAGAGCGGCATCAAGCTGCTAATTGCCGGCAATCCCGACACCCCGGCAGACCGCGAACGGATGAAAAAGGCCGTGGAGAGTTCGGGGGCTGGAGACCGGATCACCGTTCTCGATCGATATATCAGCGAGCAGGAAAAACAGGAGTTGATGGCCAATGCCTTGGGCTGCCTCTACTTCCCCCTGGGCGAGGATTCCTATGGCTATGTCGGACTCGAGGCATCCTATTCCGAGAAGGCGATCATCACGACTTCGGATGCCGGCGGTGTGCTGGAGTTGGTCAACCACGACTGCAACGGCCTGGTCGTGAACTCCGATGCAGCCTCGCTGGCACGTGCCATGGACCGGCTTTACGACGACCGGGCCGCAGCCGAGAGGATGGGCAAAGCCTCGCGGCGGCGGGTGGACGAACTGGGTATTTCCTGGGACCATGTCATCGAAGCCTTGCTCAAATGAAAATCGCCATTGTCAATAATGCGGTTCCTTTCGTCTACGGTGGGGTGGAGTTCTTGACCGACGGGCTCCAAGAAAAATTGACCCTGGCCGGCCACGACGTCGATCTAGTGCGAATTCCCTTTCAGTGGAACCCCGTCGAATTAATCCTAGACCAGATTCTATCCGTTCGCCTCATGCGACTGGAAGGGGCCGATCGCGTCATCGCCATGAATTTTCCCGCCTATTATATCCAACATCCCAACAAGATTGTTTGGCTCATTCACCAGTTTCGGCAAGCCTATGATCTCTGGGGGACCGAGTACCAGTGCATCCCGGAGACGCCCGCTGGAGTGGCCGTGCGTCGCGCCATCATACAGGCCGACAACACGTATCTTCCCGAGGCCAGGAAACTTTACGCTATCAATCCGTTCGTGGCCCAGCGGCTCGAACGGTACAACCAGATTTTGGCTGAGCCTCTTTATCCACCGCTCCAGGATGTCGAGATGTTCTACGAGGGGGAGCAGGGAGACTACTATTTCTGCCCTAGCCGCATCAACCGCAGCAAGCGGCAGTCGCTGATGATCGAAGCGATGCGGTACTGCAAGACCGATGCGCGTCTGGTTCTCGCGGGCCCTCCCGATCACTTCACGGACCTTGATGAGTGCCGGTCGCTGATCCGCCGCTACAGGCTTGAGGATCGAGTGGAACTGCGGGGAACTTTCATTCCGCAGGAAGAGAAAATCAAACTGTTCGCGAACGCGCTGGGATGCATTTTCGTCCCTTATAATGAGGACCATGGATTGGTCACCCTCGAAGCCTTTCAATCATGCAAGCCGGTAATCACGACGTCGGATTCCGGTGGAGTGCTGGCATTTGTCAAAGATGGCCACAGCGGTCGCGTGGTATCGCCCACCGCGGAGGCGCTGGCGGAGGCCATGGACGAGTTGTTCGTAGCGCGCGACAAGGCTCATTGCATGGGAGCGGTCGGACGGGTGAACGTGCAGCAATTGAATAATACTTGGGACAATGTAGTGGCAAGGTTAACGCAATGAAGATCGCCTGGTTCACCCCCTTTTGCACGAGCAGCGCCATCGGCAGGGTTGGGAATGTCGTCACCACGGCGCTTTCCCGAGACTCTGATTGCAAAGTCGATATCTGGACCCACCAGCATGAAAACCTTCAGTTGACCGGCCTCAAGGTCCGACATTTTGATTCCGCGAGCGTTTCCCCCAGGGATCTTGCCGGCTACGACCACTTGATTTACAACTTTGGCAACTATCTCCCCTATCATCTGCCCATTCTTGAAGTTGCCCAGCGACATCCGGGCATCGTCATCCTCCACGATTATTGCATGCATCACTTCTTTGCCGGCTATTACTTGACGCATCTGCACAGCACGGCGAAGTATCTCGATGCCGTCGAGGATTTGTATGGTTCCGTGGGATATCACAAGGCAGCGCAATGCCTCAAGGGCGGCAGCCCTCTGCACGAATCAGCCGATGTGGTTGATTATCCCTTTTGGGAACCGTGCGTTGACAATGCGAAGGCCGTCGTCGCGCATTCAAAATTCGCGGCTGAAATCGTACGGGCGAAATGCCATTTGCCGATCGCTAACCCGTCGCTTCCCCACTTCGACTACGGTGATCTTGAGAAGGTTATCCCTACGTTGGATCGAGGCCGAACGGGCAACGATGGCAAAGTCCACCTGTTGACCGTCGGGCACGTCAATCCGAACAAGCGCACCCATGCGGTCCTCGACGTGCTGGGAAGAAACCGTGATCTGAAGGACGCGGTCGTCTTCCACGTCATCGGCGCACTAAACCACCAGGATTACGCTCGATCGCTGCGCGAAGCGGTTGCGAACTATAATCTGGGTGACACCGTGGAATTCCTTGGCAGTCAACCGGACGAGGTGCTCCACGAATACCTCTGTAAGGCCAATATCTGCGTCAACCTGCGGCACCCGATATTTGAAACCGGTTCCGCATCCTTGATCGAGGCGATGTACTTCGGCCTGCCGACGATTGTCAGCGATACGGGAGCGTACCGCGACATGCCGAAATCGACCGTGATTCACATTCCTTTGCAAGACGAAGAAAAATCGCTGGAGCAGGCTATTCGCACGCTCGTGACCGATGCCGACCGCAGAAGACAGTTGTCGCAAAATGCCCGCGAACATGTCCGGCAGCACTGCACGGCCGAAATCTACGCCGAGAAGTTGCTGGAGGTTCTGAGTCTGCTGCCAAACGATGTGGACGTACGAACGCGCTTCCTCGGGCGAGTGAAACGCGAACTAATCGAGATGGGCCATACCCGCGGCAGCAGCGCCGTCGCACCGATCGCCGCGGAAATAGCGCGGTTCTGGCCTTCATGAGCGCAATGAATGTGGCGGTGATTGGCGGTGGTGGACACAGCAAGGTCATCATCGATATTTTAGAGAAGATGGGCGGAATGCGAATTGTCGGCATCGTGGATGCGAACCTACCAATGGACCAGCATGTACTCGGTTATGAAGTGTTGGGCCGTGACGCCGACTTATGCCGGCTTATCTCCGATCGTGGGATTCAGGGCTTGGTGATGGCCATCGGCGACAACTGGAGGCGATCGCGCATTGTTGCCTCGATCCAATCCATTTGCCCAACGATTGAGTTTCCCAACGCGATTCACCCGTCGGCCGAATTGGCAAAAAATGTTCATCTTGGCATCGGAAGCGTGTTCATGGCAGGTTGCGTCGTCAACAGTGAAGCAGCGATCGGTAATTTCTGCATCTTGAATACCAACTGCTCGGTCGACCATGACGGCAAAGTGGGTGATTTCGCGAGCTTTGCGCCAAATTCGTGTGCTGGTGGGGCGGTGAAGGTTGGGGACTTTACGGCAGTTTGCCTCGGCGCCAACATCATCGATCGCTTGACCATCGGTTCGCATACGGTCGTGGGGGCTGGAGCCACGGTCCTCTGCGATCTGCCGTCCCACGTCGTGGCCTACGGCACTCCGGCCCGAATCGTGCGGAGCCGCTCCGCCGAAGACCCCTATCTTTGATATATCGATTTCCGCTGTTCTATCCGGTCAAATTTGCCATTTGAGATTCTGGCGTGAATACGTATAGTCTCGATGCGAAATTGCACTCAGGGGAGATATCGCCATGAACAACATTAAGATCCCAGTCTATCGGCCCGATTTGTCCGGCAACGAGAAACAGTACGTCCTTGATTGCCTGGAGAGCGGCTGGATTTCATCCAAGGGGGGGTATGTAGCCAAGTTTGAAGCGGCGCTGGCAGCGTACCTTGGCATTCCGCATTGTGCCCTGGTCAGCAACGGCACGACGGCAATTCAGACCGCCTTGGGAGCTCTGGGAATCGGTCCCGGAGACGAAGTGATTGTCCCCACACTGACCTACATTGCCTCGGTGAATCCGATCGTTGCGGCGGGCGCGACACCCATCTTCGTGGACAGCCACATGGACACGTGGCAGATGGACGCGGCCGCGGTCGCCCGCAAGATCACGCCGCGGACTCGGGCAATCATGGCCGTCCACCTATATGGTGGAATGTGCGACATGCGAGCGATCGCGGAAATTGCTCGTAATCACGACATCCTGCTGATCGAGGACTGCGCCGAGGCATTCGGCTCGCAACTGCACGGCAGGACTGCCGGCACGTTGGGCGACGTCGCCTGTTTCAGTTTCTTTGGCAACAAGACCATCACGACGGGGGAAGGCGGCTTGGTCGCCACCTCCTCGCCGTCAATCCACAAACGACTGGTATCCTACAAGGGCCAGGGATTGGCGGACTACCGCGAATATTGGCACGATAAGCTCGGCTTCAACTACCGCATGACAAACATTTGTGCCGCAATCGGTCTGGCACAGCTTGAAAGAATCGAAGACACTCTAACGAAGAAACGAAGTCTCGCCGAGTGGTATCAAGAAGATCTTCAAGGGCAGCCGGTGCGATTTCAGACATGTCCGTCTGGACTGTTTCACACGTACTGGATGGTTTCGGTCTTGTTCGATGACGAACGAACCAAAAACCTGGTGCGCGAGCACCTGGGGAACCAGGGGATCGAGACGCGTCCCTTCTTCAGCCCGGTCCATACGATGCCGATGTATGAAGGACGCTATCAGGATCTCCCCAACGCGCAGAACCTGGCCAGCCGCGGGATCAACCTGCCGAGCTGGCCCGGGCTTTCTCGAAGCGAGGTCAGCGCGATCACTCAGGTGGTGAAGGACGCTCTTTCCTCCGCAGATACGTTGAAATACATCCGTATTGCCGCCTGATTACCAGCGATGTTCACAATGAACCGAACCGTCTCGCCAAAAGCCTGCAAACGACTTCAATACGAACTCGAAACGGCCCTGCCCGCCAGCGGCTTGCGACCGGCGCACGAGGGCACGCTGGAGGAATTCATCCGCGATTGCTACATTGACATACTCTCTCGCTGCCCGAGTTCCCGGGAGCTGACCACAGGCTTGCGGGAGCTTCGCGCAGGGAAGACGCGGGAAGAATATCGATACTGGCTGGCGAATACCCTGGCAGCCAAGGAGGCGTGCCTGAATCGGCCGCTTGTCGCCTCCCTGCGTTCCGAAATCGTTGCCCGGAAGCGGCGTTTACGGCACGCCTCCGAATATTCTTCGGAATTGCTTAAACTCTTGGACGCGCCGGCCAACGATCGCTCGGCGATGATCCAAGCCCTCTATCAAGCGGTCTTGAAGCGGCAGGCCGTGCAGGAGGAAGTCGACGGCTGGTTGCGGCTGCAAGAGCGCGGGCTCAGCGATGTGGGACTGCTTTGGGCCATCGTCCATAGCGAAGAACGATTGCAAAGAAACACGGAAATTCCCCTAGGGGAACAGGATCTTGTCACAATCGTACGGAAAGAGACAACCTTCAAGGAATTGATGTTGTTAAGCGGCAACGCGCAGCTCGAACTTGGTTGCCAGATTTTCCTGAAACGCGAAGCCCGGGAGGATGAGAAGTTCTATTATTCCAAACAGATCGCCAAGGGTTGGTTCCCGTCCGATGCCTTGTGGAAAACGATTTCCCGTAAACAATCGGCAACCTTCCGCGATCGCAAAAGGGCCCTTTGGAAATCCATTTGCCATCCGCTGACGATAGGGCGATGGCACCTTGGCCACCTGTTGCGGTTCCACGTGGTCCGTAGGATGGCCGCCACGACCAACTCGCTTGCTCGCCGCTGTCAGACCCTCACCGCCCAAATGGACTCGATCTTGTGCTCACACGCGGATTTTCGGCAGATTCTGGCCAACCAACAGCAATGGCAGGAGTCGTTTGGGGCACAATTTGAAACGCTCTTGCAGGCTCTGACCGACCTCCAGCAGCGGCAGGTTCGATTGGAGAACAGCGCCGAAGTCATCTGTCGGTCTGTGCAGATCCAAGAGGAAGAACAAAAAAGATTGGCAGCCAATCCGGAATCCTATACCGAAGTGAGCGTGCAGACCGCCCGTTTGGACGACGTGATTCCGACCGATGCAAAGGTTGATCTCGTCAGGATCGACGCCGAGGGGGCCGAACTAAGCATCCTCAACGGGATGCAGCGCATCATCGCGCAAAACCCGATGATCCAGATTGTCCCGGAGTTCAAACCGGCGAATATCGCTGGCACGGGAAAACGCGCGGAGGAGTTGACTGAGAAGATCCGCGAGTTGGGCTTCTCGATACGCGGTATCACTGAAACCACCGGTCAATTGTCATCGGCAATCGGATCTTCGCCGAGGTTTCAGGGGCCGTAGCCTCGGAGGTTTCAGGGGCCGTAGCCTCGGAGGTTTCAGGGGCCGTAGCCTCGAGGCATGCACACTTCAAGCGAAGGCTGAATGCGCGGTTCGATCGCCCACGGGGCCTTGCTTGCATCCTCAACTTCTTCCGCAGGAAAGCCGCTTGAAGTCGATCGTGAAGTTTGCGCACCGATAACATTGGCATTACTCGCGGATGGGTGTGGAATGTCGGCCACCTGAGATTGGCAAGCTTTACATGCGCCGAAGCGGAGGCGGAACGTAAAAATTTCACAGGGATGCCTTTCCAGGCCCAATTGGGTTTGTTTGCCTGTACATTCTCATGCTATAATCTCATCTCGCGTCTTGGGCAAGGCCGCGTTTACGAGCCAGCAGCCTTTTGTGGATAGGATGAGGGTGAAAATAAACAATATTTTCTATTTCCAGCATATTCCCAAGACCGGAGGGGTTTCGTTTTCTCGCCTTCTTGAGACTTATTTTCCGCCCCACAAGGTCTGTCCTATCACGTTCATTGAGGATCTTAGCCGACAACCGCGAAAGACCTTGCGGCAGTACCGCCTTTTTCGAGGTCACTTCGGTCATTTTCTCAAGGATTTCGTGTCGGGCAAAATTATATACCTCACCCTCCTGCGCGATGCCACGGATCGCATCCTTTCTTTTTGCAAGTACATCCGCGGCGACCCGACGCTAGGGTTCGGCGATGTCGTTCGTCGTTGTCCGATCTTCGGGGATTTCCTCCGGGATCCGGAAATCGCTCCACTGCTAGACAATGTTCAGACAATCAATCTTCTCCAGGACTCCTCACAGTTTCCGTTGACATGGATTCCCCCGCAAGGTTACCTCAGCAGGGCAAGCATGACCGCAAGGTGCCGCGAGTTGAATTCCCAGTTATCCGGCACTCCAGATTCTGTTCTGATCGAAAAAGCCAAGAAACGGCTCAAGGAGTGCGCTTTCATCGGCCTGACGGAACGGATGGAGGATTCCGTGCGTCTCTTATGTCACACATTTCATTGGAAGATGTGCGACAACATTCCCAGATTGAATGCATCGCGAGGTCAGCTGCGTCCGGAGGAGTTGACAGAAGGCGTGTTGGGGACGCTGAAGCGACTCACGCGGCTCGATACTGAAGTTTATGTCGAGGCTCAACGGCTTTTTGAAGAGCGATTTAGCAGCATGAACGGATCGCAGTCGTCCTGGTCCGAGGGCCAACTATCACGTGAAGCGTAAGTTGCCGGTTAAGCTCCGATTCTGGTTTCGCGGAATCTTTGCCGGGACATAGAGGAATTCACCGATCAAACAAGGGTAAACCCATGAACTTCCTGGGGACGAATCGAATGACCAGGGGCCCCAGGCTCTTTTGGATCCTCCTTAGCACGGCGGCCTGCCTGACAGCGATTTGGCTCCCCTACGGTTTTTCCATGGGGGGACTCCTTGAAGAATGGGACGTCCTCTGGATAGGACAAAAATATCCTGGCCATTGGGGCTGCTGCTTTCCAGGACAACCCTACGGGGATCTTTTTGGAGTCCGGCCCCTTACGCTCTTCCCTGCCGCCCTCTCGGCCTGGTTGAGCGACAATTCCTTCCTTGGGTTTCACGTCCTCCTACTCTTGGCTTCGGGAATGAAGATCCTGGCAGGGATCGCCATTGGCCGTTTTCTGTTCCGAAACACGGCTTTCGCCCTCTGTTTTGGACTCCTTTTCCTGGCTTACCCCGCCGACACGGAACAAATTACCCTGAGGATCATGCTCATCGATCTGGCCATCGGTTTGGCCCTGGTCGGAACGGTACTCTTTCTTAAAGGCTACCTGAGCCAAAAGACGATGCCCAAAGTCCTCTCTTTGACGGGTTCGGCCTTTCTATTTATTTTCTCGACCTTGATTTATGAATTCAACATTGTTTTCTATGCCCTCCCAGTCGCCTTGATCTTCATGAGGTTTGGTTTTCGCCGGACCTGGAAGACCCTTTGGATGAAGAAGAAGGCAGATCTGCTTTGGCTGGCCGCCCCCATCCTCAGCCTGGCCTACATTTTTCTTGCAATGAAGTTCAACTCAGGGTCATACCAGGCCGACCTGGCGCCCAAAGGGCTTTTTCACGCGGTTCTACAAAACTCCAAGTACTTTGTTTATTCCGGGGTCTATCGAACATTCTACGAAGGCTGGGCGGATTCCTTTGCCCTCTGCTTTTCACAGATCAAAAATCCCCTGATCTTTCTGGGTTTCCTCCTCTACCTGGTTTCGGCAGTTATTTTTTTGGGGAAAGAAAGGACGATCGAGGGCGTCAAGACCCTTGTGCTCATCCGCTACCTGGCCTTTGGGCTTGGCCTTTTTGCCGTCGGATACCTACCAGTCATGGTCACTCTGTCGCATGTCAACATTACCCAAAGAACCTTTTTGTACGTGGTCCCTGGGGCCGTCATTGTCCTGGCTTCGCTGCTCTTCTTTTTCTTCCGTTTTTCCAAGCCGGCAGTTTTCACCGTCCTGATCGGCCTCGTCTTTTCAGGCATCGTTTCCCAAAACTACCAGCATTTTCGCTACACCGAGTTTTACACTCAATCCATTGGCCCCTACCTAAACTATGTGGCCGCTGCGGCTGATCCCAATAAGACAGTCCATGTGGTCTTGGATCATTCGGGGAAGTCCACGTATTTGAATGGTCTTTATACCTGCAAAGTTACCCATGGCCCTTTGGTCATTCTCCATAAACCCAACGACCGGTTTTTTTTATGCAAGGATTTGCCCTTGACCAATATGGCCAGTTTTCATCGTTACTCCATTCATGACGGGAAAGTCAGGGTTTCGGCCTTCAACGCCGCAGACGAGTTTTTTGAAGAGAAGGACGTGGATGTCATCACCATTCCCAAAAACTCCCTCCCTCAGCCCGCGGGCCAACCCCTGTGGAATGACTTAAACACCTACAACCCCAGATGGGCACCCTTTCGGGATCCACATTTGAATAATGGATTGTACGTCTTCAAGGCAGACTCGATGTGGGGGTATTCTGATTTCCCGCGTGGGGATGGGTGGTCGGATGGGATCTGCCAATTGACCAAGTTCAGGCATAAGAACCTCGTCCTCGCCACCGCGAACTCGGCGAGTTTAATGGTGGATTTGGGACAGGTTCAGGACACCGATTACCTCTTCCGTCTGCATTCCAGCGAAGTCATTCCAGGACAAATCAGAAGGGAGTTGACTGCATCATTAAATGGTTATCGCATGGAACTGGACTTCATTGGATCCACGGTCATCCAATCGTTGATACCCAAGGGAAAAATCAAGGACGGGATGAATGAGCTGTCGTTCACGGGCGTTTTGCCTGCCGAGGGCGTTTGCCTTACGTTTCAAAAATTCCTTCTTGGTCCCAAAGAAAAACTGATTCAAGAAGACGGGAAGGCAATTCTCCCCTCCTTGGAAATGGGGAACTGGTATAAATCCGACAAGGAAACCATCGGGCCTTACCTGTATTCAGGTTTCTCGGGAAACGAACCTGGGGGAACTTGGACGGATGGAACCTCGGCGGTCATTCGATTTACCCTGAATCCCGCGAAAAAGATGAAAAAGATCCATTTGGGCGGATCGGCCTATTTAAGCCCAGCCCATCCTCGTTACGAGATGGTCGTTTCTCTGAACGGACAGCGCATCGGAAGAGAAATCGTGGAACAAAAGGAGTGGAAGGCACTCGATTTATCCTATGAAGTTCCTTTGAACTCGACGAATTTGAATCGCGGGGACAACCGAATCGTGTTGTTCATTCCCAATCCGGCAACACCCCAAGAAATTGGGGCCGGCAATCGTTTCCTCGGGTTTTTCTTGAACAGGCTCATGGTGGAAGAGGACGCTCCCTAAGCGGTCTATTCGACCACTAGCAGTAGTGACGTTCCAAAGGGAATCCACCGCCATCGTAGCAAACGATACTCACAAACACAGGCGGTCTTCAGTGTCGTCGGCGGCCGGGAATTGAACCATTACACCGGCCAAGAGCGAGACTGGCCGGCGGTGGTCGGTAGCGGCCAACCGGTGGAGAAGTGGCGACCAGGGATGTGAGTTACGCGGCGCGAGGGTGGCTGTGGACCATGATGTTTTTCGGAACTACTCCCTGAACGTGAGCAATGAATTCCCCGTAGTCCCGGATGTAATCGTCAGGCTCGTAGGGATGGGAGGCGAGTACCAGCAACATGGAATCCCTCGTATGCTCGAACTGCGCCGCCCAGATGTTGGGTGGGATATGCAGACCCTGCTGAGGCTCGCGCAAGAGAAAATTGGCGCGATGTTCGCCGTCGTCCACCATGACGCGGCAGGCGCCTTTCACACAGAACAAAAGCTGGTGACATTCCTTGTGGGCGTGCTCTCCGCGAATATGGTGGCTTGGAACGTCATAGACCAAAAAGAATCGCTGCACATTGAACGGCAAATCGTTTGGCCACTCGCCGACCGTTAAGTTTCCCCGTGGGTCGATCACCAGGGGCAAATGAATCAAGCGCGCGCCTTTGACCTCGGTGGCGCGGACTTCCGACGAGGATTCTTTCTCCCGTCGCTGCTCTTCGATGCGATCTTCAGCACCGACAAACCCTACGATGTGCGCGGGGTTGCCGGTGACGATGGCCCAGGGCGGAACGTCCTTGGTCACGACAGCGCCGGCGCCAACCATTGCCCCTTCCCCCACCGTCACGCCGGGTAGAATAGTGGCATTGGCCCCCAGAGAACATTCCCGGCGAAGCATGGTGACGGCGAATTTCTCCGGCAACTGCTTGCTTCGTGGGTATTTGTCGTTGGTGAAGGTCACATTGGGTCCGATGAAGACGTCGTCCTCCACGCGCAGCCCATCCCAAAGCTGCACCCCACACTTGACCGTGACCCGATTCCCAACGAACACATCGTTTTCGATGAAGACATGATCGCAGATATTGCACTCAGCACCGATTCTGGCACCCGGCAATACGTGGGTGAAGGCCCAAATGCGAGTGCCCGCACCGATCTCGTTGCTTTCGCAGATCCCCTGCGGATGAAGAAAGAATTCGCTCATAGAGGAGGTCCTGGTTCTATCGTCGCCACGATGGAGACTGGGCGGCCTTTCGTATTTTCGTAGGCCCGCCATACGTAGCTGCCCACGATGCCCAAGGCAAACAGAATGGAAGCCGTCGACGCCGCAATCGCCAGAATAAGCGGCGTGTAGCCCGGTTCATGGATCCAGCCGACAAGCCGCGCCAACAGCGTGATCGTGCCCACCACGAAACACCCCGCCAAACCCAGGAAGCCCGCTGCCGTCAGCAACCGGAGTGGCAGGTCGGTAAAGGCGAACACGCTATCGGCCATGTAGTTGAGTTTTCTCGCCAGCGTCCATGCGCTGGCGCCACTCGCCCGAGCTTGCCTGGAATAGTCCACGAATTCCCGCTGGAAACCAACCCAAAACAATTGTCCGAGCAGGCTAGAGTGGGTTTCTCGCAGACTTGCCAGCATGACCGCCACCTGCCGGGTGCAGCCGAAAATATCCACGCCTCCTTGCGGGACCGCCGGGTTGATGAACCGGCGGTAAAGCCACCAAAATACTCCGGAGCTAAGACGCGTGAGGAAAGGATCGTGTCGTGCAATCCTTCTGCCGATCACAATCTGGGCCTGGCCCGTGGCCAACACCGAAAAAAAGCCCAGCACCAGCTCGGGCGGTTCCTGCAAATCAGCCGCCATGACGGCGACGAAATCACCCTCGGTGTGGGCCAAACCCGTACGAATCGCTTCAAATGCGCCGAAGTTGCGCGAGTGGCGCACAATCTTCCATGCCCAGGGTCGGTTTTCCAATCCGGCTCGCACCGCGAGATAACTTCCATCGGGCGAACCGTCGTCGACAAACACGACCTGGAGCCGTCCGCTGCTGTGAACGGATAATCCGTCTAATGCACGAAGCAAGGAAGGAATGCAGGCCTCGCTCTTGTAGAGCGGCACCACTAGGGCGAATTGTGGCGGTTGTGCTTCCATCAACCGATCTCCCTGCCGACACGCACCAATGCGTAGCAGACGCGATCAACCTCCTCTTCCGTCATCTCGGGAAAGCACGGTAAGCTGAAGATTTCTGCCGCAGCGTCCTCTGTGTTGCTCAGAGATCCCGCCCTCCATCGCAACTTGGCAAGGCATGGCTGCCGGTGGTCGGGGATTGGGTAGTGGACCGCGGTCTCGATGCCCTCGTCGTTTAAGAGATGCCGAACTTCATTCCGTGCTGGATGCCGGGCCACTGCGAGGTGCCCCGCGTAGTCGTTGCCGGAATCACCATGCACGACGCGCAATTGTCCTCTCGCTGCCTCGTGATAGCACCGGACGATCTCCCTGCGCCGCCGGTTCCAACTATCAAGCATCGGCAGCTTGTCGCAAAGAAATGCCGCCTGGAGTTCATCGAGTCGGCTATTACGTCCGGTCATCACGCATTCGTACTTGGTGGTCCAGCCGTATTGACGGACCAACCGAACCCGCTCAGCAAAAGAATCGTCCGAGGTCGTGACCGCGCCACCATCTCCGAGAGCGCCGAGGTTCTTGGTGGGGTAGAAGCTGAACGTCCCGGCCGTACCCCAAGCACCCGCCTTGCGTCCACACCGCTCCGCACCGTGCGCCTGGGCACAGTCCTCAATTAACGGGATGCCGTGCCGCGAACACAACTCCATGAGCTGTTCAATGTCGGCCATCTTGCCGTAAAGGTGGGTCGCCACCAGTGCTTTGGTCGATCGAGTCACGCACTGCGCCGCCGACTGCGGGCACATCGTCAACTCCGCCGGATCGATGTCCGCGTAAACGGGCACAGCACCGATACAGAAACAGGCCGTCGAGGTGTAAAAACCCGCATTGGCAACCGTGATCACTTCATCGCCCGGCCCAATCTCAAGGGCCCTTAAAGCGATTTCGATAGCGTCCGTACCGTTAGCCACCCCGAAGGCTGTCCTCGCCCCGCAGTAAGATGCAAACTCCCGCTCGAAACAGGCATGCCGGGAACCGTGAATGAATCGGGAATCCGCCAAGAAGTCTGCCATGATACCCAAATAGGTGGAACTGGCGGCATGGTGGCGGTCCAGCGCATTCAGCGGGACACGGACTCGATGTTTAATTTCGGCTATGCTCATAGTGTTCTTCCCGGAAAGCGTGACGCGGAGTATGCATGGATCAGAAAACTGCGTCAAGACCATTTTCCGGGACTGCCCAGACACCCAGACACAGCGACAGGATCATCAAAGTTCAGATTGACCCATTCGCCGGAATCGGATACTTTCCGAAGATGCATGACTTAATTCGCATCGAGTCTGGTTTACGTCTCGCCTTCCAAAACTTCCCTACCAAGGAAAAGAGGGAGACACCGGGAGAGGTCCGGTAATTGACGAAGACATCACCGTGCCCGGCATCGTTGCCGGTCGGTTCCAATTGCCGCCGCCAATAATACCTGAGCAAGACACCGGGAGGGGGCCGGTTTGGCCAGGTAGATAAGGCATGAAACCACCCAAACATCCAATAGCGGAGCTGTGCCGTTCGTGGCTCAAAGACCTCGCATCGGCTGGGGCTTGGTTTCACCCTCCGCGGATCCGGCCGGCCTCGAAAACAGAATAGTCAGCGACGTCCCCTTTTATATTGGTTAATCTTCGATTTGAAAGCACTCCGGCACGCGCTGCACCTTTCCCTCGCGGTCAATGACGGCGAGCGTCACATTGCCGACGGCCAGTAATGTCTCCTGCCGGAAGAGCCGGTACTCGTGTTCGATTTTGGCCGGCGTGACTCGGACAATCGTCGTCCGCAGCCGCAAGAGGTCATCGTAACGGGCAGGGCGGTGGAAGCGGCATTCGGCCCGCACCACGACGACCAACATGCCTAGCTCTTCCATTTGCCGGTAGTTCCCTCCCGACGCGCGCAAGAATTCCGTCCGCCCGATCTCAAAATAAGTGAAGTAGAAGGCATGATGCAGGAAGCCCATCGGGTCGGTTTCCTGGTAGCGGACGCGAAGTTCGATTTCGTGTTCTCGAAGCATGGGTGGAATCTTGATCCTGAGGGTGGATGTTGATTATAAGCGACGCAGGTCAGGCTTTCCAGCCTGGGACTTGTCTGTCAGGCTGGAAAGCCTGACCTACGCGATTGACGGAATCTTTTTTGCTCCCTATATTGAAGTGATTGATGGTAGCGTGAGGAATCCAAAAGGGAGACGGCAATGAGTTCCGGTGAGGGTACAGATACGCAGTTTGCCACGGGGCGAGGTAGAAACTACCCGGCCATCCGTCAGTTCACCGTTTTCCTTGAGAACCGCATCGGTCAACTCCTGGAGGTCATTCGTCGCTTTGAGGGCACCAAGGTCCGCATTGTGGCCGTCTCGATTTCTGATGCGGGCGAGTGTGCTTTTGCGCGTTTCTTGTTGAGTCATCCCGAAGAAGGACGGGAGATTCTCGAACGGGCCGGCTTGGCGATCGTGGAGAGCGACTTGATCGGCGTAGATTTGCCGGAGGGGAGCGATGCCTTACTGAGGATTTGCACCGCGCTTTTGCAGGCGGAGGTTAATATCATCCAGGCTTACCCACTTCTGGTCCGTCCCCGCGGGCGGGCCGCAGTGGCCCTGATGGTCGATAATATCGAGATGGGGCAGGAAACGCTTGCGAGCAAAGACTTTACCATGATCACCGAGGCGGACCTACAGGAACCACTCCAGGAGTAGTTTCGCACTTGTAATTCGCCCTCACTCCTCCCATTGGGAATGGGTAGAAAAGTAGGGTGGAACGAGAATAAACGAGCCTCACCATTATTCGATGATTGCAGGAAGGCAAACGGAATGAATTCCGTTGCATGAAGTCTTAACCCAGTTTGTGCGACCTGAGCTTGCGGGAGAGAGTTGCCCTATGCACCTGAAGCGTGCGAGCCGCCTTTCGCTGGTTGAAATCGGCGTGTTCCATGGCATGAACGATCGCCTGGCGTTCGGCCTGCTTCAGCGTCAATTGGCCTGTCGAGCCGACAATGCTGGTTTGGCTCGACTCGCCCATCAACATGTCCAAGAGAATCTCCGGCGTTAGGCCGGTGACATAAAGTCGCTCGACCCAGGCAGATAGTTCGCGGATGTTGCCCAGCCATGCGTAACTTGTCAGAACTGCACGCACTTGCGGCGACAGAACCATCGGTGACCGGTGGTATCGATCGGCGGCCACCAGCAGGAAATGGTCCAGCAGCGGAGAAATATCCTCCGGTCGCTCGCGCAATGCGGGGAGATGGATCCGCACGATGTTCAAGCGATGATAGAGATCGCGGCGGAATGTTCCTAATCGGACCATCTCAGCCAAGTTCTGGTTGGAGCCGGCCAGAAATCGCGTATCGACCTTCACGGGAACAGGTTTGCCTACAGGCATCACCTCGTGCTCTTGAAGCACGCGGAGCAGCTTGGACTGCAAAGAAAGTGGAATCTCGCATATTTCATCGAGGAAGACCGTTCCACCTTCGGCCGTCTGGAAGATGCCAAGCATCGTCTGCTCGGCACCCGTGAACGCTCCACGAACGTGCCCAAAGAACTGGCTTTCAAAAAGACTTTCGCTGACACCCGCACAGTTGACCGGAATGAAGGGCCGGTCAGATCGCAGGCTCTTGGCATAAAGTCGCCGGGCAATCAACTCCTTCCCCGTACCGCTTTCACCTTCAATCAGAACGCAGCAGTCAGTAGCCGCCACTTGATCGGCAAGCAACAGCACATCACGAATTGATTTAGAAACACCCACAATTATGGGCACACCGGTAGCCGTGACCTTGAGCGCACTCATGATATGCATAGTGGGAACTTAGACTGAAAACGTCGGCCAACTGGGGGGTTAGTGCATCATGCACGCCACCCGATGCAACAACATTTCCCTAAAAGAACCCTAACGCTGCCTCCATCGTGTTGCCAGTACTTCCATATCAAGTCACCTCTTGGCGACCCCGATCTCCATTAGCTTCAGCATAATCACTTTGTCCGTTTAGTCAATGATTCGGAAGAAAAAAACTTTGCGATTTTTGGGGATTGTAGCATTTTGGGACAGATAAACACCCCAAAAGCATGGGCATTTCACCAGAGGATGGGTAATTTATATCAATCAGTCTATCCAGCCCCCGCCCAAAACCTCATCTCCTCGATAGCAAACGGCGGCCTGCCCAGGGGCAACTCCGTAACATGGTTCCAGAAATTCGACGCGAAATCGATCGCCCGGCAACATTTCGACGATGGCCTCCACCGCCGCGCTGCGGTAGCGAATTTTCACTTGGCATTCAAAACGCTGCTCGGGAGGGAATAACCAGTTCGCTCCGCGGGCGAAAAGCTCACGCCGTGCAAGCTCGTCCTTGGTGCCGACGATCACTTCACGGCTCTGAGGGTCAATTCGTACGACGTAACGGGGTTCTCCGAACGCGACCCCAAGCCCTTTCCGCTGCCCGACCGTGAACTTCTCAATGCCCTCGTGCCGCCCCACCACTCGGCCATCCGTGGTAACAATCTCACCGGACGTATCTTGTGGCGGACGATTCTGGCGAATGAATCGGGCATGGTCCTGGTCAGGAACGAAGCAAATCTCCTGACTATCGGGTTTTTCAGCCACGCGATGCAGGCCGAGGCGGTCGGCAATCTGGCGAATTTCCTCCTTCTGGTAATCGCCCACGGGAAATTGCAACCGTGCTAATACCTCGGGCCGGACTCCCCACAGGACGTAGGACTGATCCTTGGCCGGATCAAGTCCCCGGCAGAGGGCGAGGCGGCCGTTGGGTGTTTGGAACAGTCGGGCGTAGTGACCCGTGGCGATTTGCCGTGCGCCGATGCTATCGGCGTAGTCGACCAGTTTGCCGAATTTCAGCCAAGTATTGCAGACGATGCAGGGGTTGGGTGTCCGCCCGGACGTGTACTCGGAAATAAAGTAATGGATAATGCGGTCGAATTCCTGCTCAAAATTGATTGAATAGAAGGGAATTTCCAGTCGCTCGGCGACACGTCGTGCATCGGCCGCGTCGCTTGCGCTACAGCAACCCTGTTTGCGTGGAACAGTGGAGGTCGAGCAGGTTGCCGCTTCTTGGCGGCCATGACGCATGAAGAGGCCGATCACCTCGTGACCGGCCTGGCGCAGCAGCCAAGCAGCCACGCTGCTATCGACTCCACCGGACATGGCTAGAATAATGCGCGACATAGGTTCATTTTTCAACCACCCGCCAGGATATCAAGTAGGTCAGGCTTTTTAGCCTGACGTTGTCCGGTTTACCTGTCAGGCCGGAAAGCCTGACCTATCAGTTTTGACATCTTTGCGGGTGGTTGTCATTTTTGCAGGCTTCGGCAAGATGAGCAACCAGGCTTGCCAGATTTCCGGCCTTGATCGTAAGGTGGCGAAGCGCTAACAGTGACAGTAACCCGTAGGTGCGTGAAGCGAACCACCCCGGAAATGGTGGGTTGCGCACGAAGTCGAACCATCGAGAACACTTACCGCTGTTTTGTACGTGTTCGCGTAACGCACCAATCCTGCTCCACCCACCCTACGGGGAGAAATGTGGGCGCAGCGAAGGAAGTCCGCAGGGAACTCGACAATGCCTGATTTCGTCGCGGATACGTCTCCCCTCCAATACCTTTATCTGCTACAATTCTCGCTTTGCAGTGGCATTTCCCTCAGGAATCAACGATGGAACGCGAACTCCTCGATCGGGCCGACGATATTCAGAAGCGGATCCTCCAGCTAAGGGACTCTCTTTGACTTCGCAGGGAAGAAAACGCAGATCGCCGCGATCGAAGACCAGATGGGCCAGAGTGATTTCTGGAATTACCGCGAGAAGGCCCAGGAAGTTGTCGGACGGCTCAAGGGCCTGAAGTCTCTCGTCAAGCCGTTGGAGGATACAATCCGCGCTTCGGACGACATGGCCGCCATGATCGAAATGGCCGAGGAGGACGAAGGCTTGGCCGCCGAAGTTCCCGGTGAAATCGAGCGACTGGAAAAAGCCCTCGATGATCTGGAGACCAAGTCGCTCTTGAGCAGCCCTCTGGATCCCAGTCCGGCCCTCTTGACGATCAACGCCCGCGACGGCGGCACCGATGCCAATGATTGGGCAGAGATGCTGCTGCGGATGTATCTGGCTTGGGCCAAGGACCACGACTACGACACGGAGATCTTGGATCGCCAGGAAAACGAGGAAGCCGGCATCAATAGCGCCACGATCGCCGTTCGCGGGCCGATGGCCTACGGTTACCTGAAAGGCGAGGCTGGCATCCACCGGCTCGTGCGGATCAGCCCATTCAACTCCGAAGGCAAGCGGCAAACGAGCTTTGCGGCCGTCGATGTTTCGCCGGAAGTCTCCGATGAGGTCAAGATTGAAATTCGCGATGAGGATCTGGAGGAGAAGGCCATTCGCTCCAGCGGTCCCGGAGGGCAACACGTCAACAAGACATCCAGCGCCATTCAGTTGCGGCATCTACCCACCGGTATTTTGATCTGCTGCCAAGCCGAGCGAAGCCAACATAAGAATCGGGCGATGGCCTTGAAGATGCTTCGCGCCCGGCTCGCGCGAATCGAGGAAGAAAAACGCGAGGTGGAACAGGCGGCCAAGTATACCTCCATGCCCAAGGTCGGCTTCGGTTCGCAGATCCGCAGCTATTTCCTCCATCCCGACCAGCGGGTCAAGGACTCGCGGACAGGCTACTACATGGGCAGTTTCAACGCCGTGCTCAACGGGAACATCCAAGGCTTCCTCGACGCTTACTTGCGCTATCGCGCCAAAGGCGAGACGCAAGGCAGTTTGAAGGATGATGAATGAGAACGGCCGAAGAAACCATGGACCAATCTATCGTTTCCGCCGGATAGAGAGCACGAAACCGACGGCAGCAGCCAGGAGCGCCAAGGTAGAAGGTTCCGGCACGGCTTGTTGAGCAATGTAGCCGCCATCGAAAGCCACACGGTCGTTGCCGCCCAACAGGGATTGGAGCGAGACCCAATTGCCGTTGATGCGATCGTAAGCGTCCAGGTGGTTAAGTGCAAGTGTCGATCCGCCCAAAAGCGAAAGACCATCGCTGCCGCCGCTGCCAAACAGGTACAGGGCCTCCGTGCCACCTGACCGGTTGCCGTTGTCGATGAAATCGACGAGTGTCATTGTAGCAGCCGAACCTGATTGGCCCACGACGAGGCGGCCGAAACCGAAATTGCCGTTGTTGACCGGGTCGATGGCGCCGAGATCGAGGCCGGCAACTTCCAGGGTGTGCCGCGATGTCCCGATCACCTGTACGGTTGCCGACGAGGCGGTGAAGCGAGTTTCATTCGTGAGGCCATTGGAAAAGTTTCCATCGAGCAGCAGCGTGGTGTCATAGCCCATATTCAGCGAGGAAGTGATGTCGGTCGAAAGATCACCCTGAAGCGAAAGGGTGCTTTTGGCGTCAGAAAGTGTTACGGTGCTGTTGTGCAGATTGAGGCTGCCCAACAGTAGGTTCCCACCCGATCGGACCTGAATACTGCTCGGACCTGGACTGAGTTTAGAGGCATTGATCGTTCCGCCTGAAGCATTGAAACTGGCCGTATGTCCGCTGGTACTCGTGATCGAGAGTAGGTTGCGCAGATTGACTTCCCCTCCGGAATTGGCCTGAATGCCCGTGAAAATGTTGTCGACCTCCATCGTGGTCACCTGGGAAAGATCCAGCAGGCTGTTTGCCCCGTTAGCCTGGAGCGAACCGAATGGGTATCCATTCTCGGTGATCTGCGTGAGCGCCGGTAGCACGATCCGTGCCCCGGCTGATGCGGTCAGGCTGAGGTTCGTGGCGGCGGTCACCGGGCCATTGGCAGTAAAGTTGCCACCATTTGATGTGAGCGAAACGCTGGTAAGCGAGAGTTGGTTCGTGACCGACAAATTACAGTTGGAGTTAAGCTGGAGCGAATTGGAAAGAATTAGGTCGTTGATGGTCGTTGTCCCGGTGCGATCGAAGACGACCGGTTTTGCGGCGATCGTCACGATGAATTGATTCGTGTCGGTGTTGGCAGGGACGACGCCAGTGGACCAATTGGAGGCGGTGTTCCATAGGCCGTTATTAAGTCCGATGTAGGAGACGGCAGCCATGGTGGCTGCCTGTACCTCAGCAGGGGCCACCGGCGCAAGGCCCGCAACCAACATTGCCAGGTAAACCGAAAAACGGCATGCCCGGCTTGTGATCGGACGCGCAATCCAAAGAATGTTCTGGAGTCTCATTATTATGCTCTTGAAGTCGTAGTCTCAAAGATCCATGCCCTTGAAATGGAGCTTCTTTAATCAGCCAATTTAGGTTGCCTAGTTTATCACAAGTGGTCTATGGCCGTCAATTGAAACCTGCCAATTCTAATCCCAGTCATTGAAATCGTCAATCTCTTCCTAAGCTACCGAGCTTACGCAGCCGATAAATAACTGGTTGACCACTATTCTGTGGCTAATTGGGCAATTCTGCGACAAATAGGCAAGATCCAGAACCCAGCCCCATCTAAGGTTCCAGGTTCGGCCGGATGAAGACCCTTTCTGCATCATGCGAAGTATCCAGAAGGGCTTGCAATATGCCCGGATGTTACTGGTCCGTAGTAGCTTTGCCGTTACTCGTCGTATTCGGTTTCTGGTTGGCGACCGACATCCATGCCGCAGGGGCCGACGGGCCAATTTATGCACGTTTCATAGTCACCGACCCCGATGTGCCGGCACCTGCCGAGTCTCCCTTGGATCGCGCGGTTCGCGAGATTCCCGCCCAGGAACCCCGCGGTGCAGCGAATACCGCAGGTGAATCGGCCCTCGACCAGGCTCTCCGCGATCTTCCGGGTGGGGCGACGGGCGAACTTTCGGCCTCACCCGCGCCTGCCGGTGGCTCATCTGCCGGACCATCTCCGCTTCCGAGTCTGCCCACGGGTGGCGGCGGACAGTTGCGTTTGATCGACATGTCGTTGGACGGTGTCTTTGCTGGAGGAGGTTCGACGGAGCGCGACCCGTCGTTACAGTCTCTTCAAGGCGGCGGTCACGACCCAAAGAAACGCGGCTTCACGATCCAGAACGTCGAACTATCCGCCTCGGGTGCCGTCGATCCCTATCTCGACGCCGAGTCTCATATCGTCTATCAAATCGATCCCATCACTGGCGGTACGAACGTCGAACTCGAGGAAGCCTTCATCACCACGAGAAACTTGCCGTGCGGCTATCAGATCAAGGCCGGGCAGTTCGTCACCGAGTTCGGGAGAATCAACGCCACGCACCCGCACGCCTGGGCATGGGAAGATCAGCCGATCATCAACACCCGCGTCTTTGGTGCAGACGGCATGCGAGGTCCCGGCATTCGCCTGAACCGGCTACTGCCGGTCGATTGGTTCGCCGAATGGTATCTGGGTGTGCAAAATGCCAATGGAAACCAGATGCAGAGTTATCTGGCCAGCCCGGATGCCTTTGCCGTCGATCCGGTCGGCGGGCGGCCGTTCTTCTATCGCGATATGCGACACCTTGGCGACATGCTCTACACGGGGCGACTAGAAAATTCCTGGACCACTTGCAACGAAGAAGTCACGTGGCTGCTGGGTTTTTCCGGGGCATTTGGTCCGAACTGCTCGGGCTTGACCGGCAACACGCAGATTTACGGGATGGACCTCACGCGGAAGTGGAAGCCCGAGAAGAACGATCGCGGCTGGCCGTTTTCGGTCTGGCAGTCGGAATTCATCGCCCGCCGTTACCGGGCCGATAATTTCGTAAACCCCAATATAGGTGGATTGGTTCCACCCGAAACCATGCTGGACTGGGGATTCTACACGCAGTATCTTTATGGTTGCGTGAAGCCCTGGACGGTTGGCCTGCGGTGTGAATATTGTTGGGGAAGCGGCTCCGATCTGAATGCCGATTACCAGCCAATCGGCCGCGACCAGGATCCTTACCGCGACAACCGCTTTCGCCTTTCGCCCCTGCTCACCTACCATTTGAGCGAGTTTTCCCGCTTCCGTTTGCAGTATAATTTCGATTATGCTCAGCACCTGCCGAATACGATTGCGAATTCGATCTGGCTGGGGGCCGAATTCTTGATCGGCATGCATCCGGCACACAAGTTTTAGCTGCAAAAGGAACGCGAAATGACCTTGCATGATTCTGGTAGGTTGGGACCAGCGAGCGAAGCCAGCGCCGGCCCACCAAGTCTTGTGGTTGGTGGGCCGGCGCTCGCCACCAGGGGCGAGCTAGTCTGCGGGAAACAATTCATTCCCGTCTGGACGTATCGTGTCCTGGCCGTCGCATGCGTTGCGGTCGTCATTCTTGGCAGCAGTCAAGTTGCCTCTGCCCAACGGGTACGGGCATGTTGCAGCGTGCCAGACCTAGCCAGCTTGCTGCGGTCGGTGGGTGGAGATTACGTTTCTGCCACCGCGTTTGCCAAAGGCACCGAAGATCCGCACTTCATCGAGGCCAAGCCGAGCTTCGTCAAAGCACTGAATCAGGCCAACCTTCTGGTTGTGCTCGGACTAGGCATGGAAGATGGTTGGAGCCCCGTCGTATTACAAAACGCGCGGAACCAGACGGTCATCCCCGGAGCACAGGGCTATCTCGACGCCTCGCGGGCGATCAAGGTTCTCGACGTTCCCAGCGGCACGGTGGATCGCTCGATGGGCGACGTCCATGCCGGTGGAAATCCGCACTACCTACTCGATCCGATCGGCGGTCTCCAAGTTGCCCGTCTGATGCGCGACAAACTGATCGAACTTCAGCCTGCTCAAAAGGCATCCTTCGAGCAACGCTACGACGAATTTGCCCGCCGCACCGGCGCCATGCTCGTTGGCGAGGCCCTTGCGGCCAAGTACAAGCCGGACGACATCCCCAAGCTAGCCCTGCTGTTTGAATATGGCAAGCTGGCTCCATTCCTGAAGAGTCAGAATCAGGATCAACTGCTCGGCGGCTGGCTCGGACAAATGCTGCCGTACCAGGGCACGAAAGTGGTTGACGATCACAACATGTGGCCCTATTTCGCCCGCCGTTTCGGATTGAAGGTGGTGGCCCACATGGAACCCAAGCCGGGCGTGCCGCCCACGACGCAGCACCTCGGCAGCGTGGCCGAACTGATGAAAACGCAGCAGGTCCACATCATCCTTGCCAATCCCTATTACGATCCCAGCCATGCGCAGTTCCTGGCTTCCAGCACGGGGGCAAAAGTCGTCAATGTGGCCCACCAGGTCGGCTCCCGTCCCGGTACCGAAGATTACCTTTCCATGGTTGACTACAATGTTCGCCAACTGGTCGACGCACTGAAGGCCCAGCAGCCATGAGTGATACTTTGCGGCCGGATGTCAGGATTGCTGTTGTGCCGGTGCTGGATGCGGTCGGTCTGCGCCTGGGTTACGGCGGGCCGCCGGTCCTCGATCGGGTCGATCTGCAAGTCCACCGCGGCGAATTCTGGTTCTTTCTTGGTCCCAATGGCCAGGGCAAGACGACGCTGCTCGGCGGACTCATGGGGCGCGTGCGGCCGGAATCCGGCCGCGTGACTTTTCACGGTGAATATGCCCAGCGCGAACGGCTCGGATTCGTTCCCCAGCAATGCGGTTTGAAGCCTACGTTGCCGACCACCGTGGGTGAATTCGTCCGTCTTGGCCTGGTTGGAATTCCTTGCCGCGAAACAGCTCGCGAGCAGCGGCTGGCCAAAGCTCTGGCCGATGTCGGCCTCGATGGAATGCAACGCAAAGACTTCTGGTCGCTTTCCGGCGGTCAGCGGCAACGGGCATTGGTCGCGCGGGCTTTGATCCGTCATCCCAGCCTGTTGATCGCCGACGAGCCGACGAGCGGGATGGATCTTTCCGTGGAGACAGCGCTTTACCAATCGCTGGCCGAGTTGAATCGCGCCGAGCAATTGACCGTGATCTTGGTGACGCACGATCTGGCCGTTGCCGCTCGCTACGGCACGCATCTGGCCATCGTCGCCCATGGTCGCGTCGCGGCTGGCCCCGCCGATGAAATCCTCCGTTCCGGAAAATTGGAAGAGGCCTATGAAGTGCCCATCGCCGTCTCGCACGACGCCGCGGGCGTGGTCAGCGTGCAGTTGCGGCCCACGGAGCGGACGGCATGTTAAGTACCTGTCCAACATCAACTCCGCGTTTTTGTGGTGGGGCCGTCCCGGCTGCATGCTCAGGCGAGACGCCCGCACCACAAGTTGTTTTTGGACGAGCACTCAGAGTTGGTACAAGAATTGGACGGAGCGGATTCATCGCCTGTGGCTTGCGCATTCTGGCCCTGCTGACTTGCCTTCAGGCTTTCTCGGCTGGTTCTGCCATTTTTGCGGGCACTCCCGACTCTGAATCGGCTCTCGATCAGGCCCTGAAGGCGGCAAAAAGCGAGAATCAGGCAGCCGATGCACCATCCGTACTGCACGGTTCCGCCAACTCCACCGGCCACGACCACTCGGCTGACGCAGACCACGAGGGCGCTTCGCCCGAGGATGATTACAATCTTCGTCCTCGCGGCGGCATGTTCGCCGAGTTCGCGAAATCGTGGATCTTGTTCCACAACAGCTATCTGGAAGGCTGGGTCTGCGGCCTCTTACTGGCGATCGTAGGGGTGATCGTCGTTGCACGCGATCAGATCTTCATTGGCGCTGCGGTGTCGCAGGCATCGACGTTGGGGATCGCCGTGGCCTTGTGCATGGGCGGCAGCTTTCCCATCCATAAAGCCGAAAGCTGGCTGCCGCATAGTGTTACCTGGCTCTGTTGCGATGGTTTGCAGCCCTTGATGGCGGTTGTCTTCTCGATGCTCGCCGCCACGATCACCGCCCAGGCCGCCCGCGCAAAGCACGAAAGCCATGAGGCGATTACCGGCTGGATCTTCTTGATCTCCACGAGTCTTTCGGTGCTGGTCGTGGCCCACAGTCCGCATGGGCTAGAGGAGATTCATCGCATCCACTCTTCGAGCATCATCGGCGCCACATCGACCGACGTCGGCATCTTCGCCGGACTACTGTTCGCAACGGTGCTGTTCGTGGTTCTAACTCGATCGCGGCTGGTGTTGTTCGTCACCGATCCTTCGATGGCGGCTGCGGTGGGAATGAATATCGGCCGCTGGGCTTTGATGGAATCGCTGTGGCTGGGGCTGACGGTGGGAGTGTCGATCCGCGCCACGGGCATGTTGTACACCTTCGGCAGCCTCGTCCTTCCCGGCCTGGTGGCAAAGCATGTTTGCCGTGAGGTGTGGCCGATGTTTCTCATCGCGCCGCTGGTCGCGCTGGCGGCAAATACCATCGGCTTCGTGTTGGCCAACTACTGCGACTTCCCGCCATCACAAATGGTTGTCGCGGTTCTCTGCGTTGCCTTGCTTGCCGCCTGGATCGTAAGGCGGATGCGGTAGCCCGCAGGGCATTATTTGTCACCAAGATAATGAAGCCCTACGCACACTCGGCGCGTTCCAGGGCAGGCGAGCAGCCTTGGATCCGCTCGTGAATTTCCTGCCGATGGACGGGCACTTCAGCAGGAGCCACTATGCCGATCTTCACCGTATTGCCTTGAACCGACAGAACCGTGATGGTCACTCCGTTGCCGATGGTAATCGCCTCTCCACGCTTGCGGCTTAAAACCAACATGCTCAAACCCTCCTTGTTTATTATGAACTTCCTCGTTTTCGTTTCCTGCCGGGAGCGGGTTCTCCGGCAGCAAACGCTTTATTTATGACAACCGTAGTTGGCATAATTAACGAGAGTAGCATCTTTTGCAAACGGATCAAGAGCAATTTGAGAATAATTCTCAAATAGTAAGATGCATAAGATAAGTTGGGTTTGGTAATTCATTTTGCCAGAGTGGCGAACAGAACCGCCCGCCAAGATGCTTAGAGGCTTGTAGGTCAGTCTTTCCAGCCTGACAGAGTCGGTTAAGGTCAGGCTGAAAAGCCTGACCTACTTTACCGTTGAACAAAAAAACCCCGTGCTGAAAGGTTCAGCACGGGGCTTGGAATGTCTTCGCCTAGGCGAGGATTCCCGAAGGCGACTTCGCAATCTTGAATCTTGAACGGGCTTCTACCGCCACCAACAGCAGCGAGGCTTGTCATTGAAGTCCAACCACCACCAGCCGTCATCCCATTCCAGGCTGACTTTTCGCCATCCCAGCGGAACCTGCGGATAGGGATAGAAGGGGCCAATGTAGGGCCAAGCAGTCGGCGAGTATTGCTTGGGATAAGTCACTGCGGCGTAATTCGGATACGCGGCATAGCTCGGCCAGGCGTAAGCTGGCATCGCCGGATGATCGTAACGTACCGGAGCCGGACCGCCCACGGCTGCGCCAGGGGCATACATCGGCAACGGCGCGCCCGGCACACCGGTCGCTTCAGCCGTCGGCAGCCTCGCCGGGCCGGCAACCGGAGGAGCGGGGACGGGCGGGACCGGCATGGGCTGCATCATGACCACGGGCGTCGCGGCATGCGCCTGGTTAAAAGACGACGGCAAGGCCTGGGCACGATTGACTTCGGCCGCTGCCTTCTCGGTCGTGGCACGCAACGGGTTCGCCACGGTGGCTGACGCAATGGTCTTGGTCGCCGGGGAATTGGACGGGTTGGCCAGTTTGGCGCCGTCGAAAGTCAGTTGGTCGGGGATTACCTGGTTGATGGTAACGCCCTGGGTTGCAAGGACCAAGGCCACGGCCTTGTCTAATTGATTCTGATCGCGAACGTGCCCTTGGAGCCAGACCGTTCCGTTCAGATAGCGGACAGCAATCTTGTAGTCAACCAACTGACCGCTGTCGCGCAAGTGATCGCGAATCTGTTTCGCGGCTTCCTGGTTGGGACTTTCGGCCCGAACCATCGCCGGCATCAGGCCGGTCGCCAAAGCGACCAGCGTAATCATGAAAAATTGTCGCATCTTTCCCTCCTTCGTATCGTATTCCTGCAAGTGAAGACAGCCCAACGGATACCGTACCCAAAGTGATAACAGGGTCGAGGCGCGCAAAAGGCGTGCCAGGTTGGGAAAGCCGGCATCTCGCCTCCCTTGGCAATGTCCGTTCGATCAATGCCTGACTATAGGTTTCGGTTTGCCGGTTGTGTCGGAAGGAAGAATTCTTTCGATTTTTCCGGAAGTTGCGGTTGTAGGGAATCTGCCGTAGACGCAACAGTTTCCTTAAATTGCTGTCTGACAACGGGTTACAGACATTTAGACATCGCGAAGAAGCGACGGAGTACGCAGCTAGAGCGGATGGCTGAAATCGCAGGTTGCGGTCACAACCATCACCGCCAGGGTCGTTGCCGACATCATCCACTGTTGTGGAGCGTTTAACAGGTTTAGAACGGTCGTGAATGCCATAATCACTAGAAGTGCGATGAACATCCGCTGGAACAACGCCTGCCATCGTCGGCCCTCGCTGATCCGAGCTAGGGCAGCACTAATGAGTCCACAGACTTGGACCGAGGAAATCACGCAATACTGACTGAAATCAACGCCACCGAACATCCGCCGCGCCTTCCATGGCTGAGGAGGTAGTCGTAAACTCTTTCCGCCGGAGATTACCATCCTTGGTCATCCACAACGGGAAAGTGAGAAAGTGGGCGAACTATATCGAAAATATCATTCCAGGAAAAGAACGATTTCAGAAACTTTTGGGAATTCGTTGCTGAAAACCATGTTCATTCGTTGAGCGTCTTCCGAATGTCCCCCATCGGAAGGCAAAGACTACTTGACGTTGGCCGCCGTTTGCGAGGAAATTACCGCGTAGGCCGAAAGTTCGGGCGATGTCGGGCCCAGGTCAGTCACAATCCTGATCGTTTTAGTTACTTTTCCCTCGATGTTGCCGGCCACAAAGGTCACGGGAATCACGTGAATCATCTTCGCCTCCTCGACGGTCGAGGTGAACTTGAATGCCTTGTCTTCGCAGGCAATCGAGAGCACTTTGAACGGACGCACCCCTTTTACAACAAGCGACTTGGTCACCTCTTGACCCGGATGAACCACGCCCATGAAGAGCGACGAAGGGCTGACCGCCAGATTGGCCAATACACGGCCTTCCACGGCGAGCGGCATCTGAATGCTCTGGCCCTCGCTGGTGACGAGCAGGAGGTGATCCTGGATATAGCCAGCCGGTGTATCTTTATCGAGAGTCACCGACAAATCCGTGGTGGTCCAGCCATTTTGCCGATTGGTGCTGGCCACACTGGCCGAAATATGGGGGTTGGACGATTTGACCTCAGTGATTTGCCAGTCGCCCCAGCCCGAACGATTCACCCGAACCTTGCGTTCGACGGGAGTTCCCTGCCCGACGTCGCCGAGTTGAACACTTCCAGGTTCAAAGACCACATCACCACGAATCACCCCCCGAACGTGGAGGAGAATTTCCGCCGGCATCGGCTTGTCAATAACTACAGTAATCGTAGCGGAACGCGATCCGAGGAAAGTTGGGGTATTAAAAACAGCCCGAATAGATCCTTCTTCATAAGTCTTAAGGGTAGGTTTAACGATCTCGATGCTCGTGCAGCCGCAGCTTGAATAGGCGGTGACAATATGGACGTCGTCGATATAGAGGTTAGATAGCGTGAAGTTAAATTCGGCCTTTGACCCGCGCGCGACCGTGCCAAAATCGTGGTCTGTAGTCTGGAACATTTTTGTGGCCCACTGCTGTGCAAAGCAAGGAGATGCCGCCAACGCCAAACCTGCGACAAAAATGAATGTTTTCCGAATCATTTTACTCTCTACGGCTGAAGTGACCCGAGGTGTAGCGAATCGGGAAGGGTTCGTATCACTGCTTAACAGCTCACGGTAAAAATTCTCTCAAACTGATAGCTGAGCAACTCTAAATCGCAAAATGGTTAGGGTCAAACAATAATTTGGATTTTCCTTGGATTTTGGCTATCCCAGAACCAGATTAGGCTCGGTACAATCCAGGGATCTAAGGATTTCATCGAAACCCGCGATCCCTGCACCAAAGACGGGCGAATCGTCGTGACCATCAACGGGCTGGACATCCACGATATGGCGATGAGGTACTGAAGGTATTTGAGGTGTAGCGGCAAGATTCCGTAGGACACATCTTATGGGGGTTGGAATCGGGTTTTTCCGGCTCTCCGCCGGGTTTGCGGACAATTGTGATGCGGGCGTCCCGCATGCCCAAAATGTTGTGGTTGAACGAGGCAGGCGAGACGCCCGCACCACCAGCTTGGTGGAGAGCCATTTTTCCGAACTTGCAAGCTATTCTTCCTGCGCACGACCGGAAAACACTCCTAATGGGTGGGCATGATGCAATCGTAGGACAGTTTCATTCCTTTTGCCTGAAAAGGCAATGAACGCAATAAATTCCGTTCCACGAAGCGAATTTTGCGGTTCGCCAGGAAATTTATCGGGTAGGATTGCCAAACTAGGTGGTAATTCGTTAAGATATGAGGTTCCGCGCCGTAAAGCGTGGCCGGTTACTGTGGCCCGGCGGGATGGACCTTTGTGACGATGTTTGAATCTCTACAAGAAAATATCAGTTCGGCGATAAAATCCCTCCGCGGCCGCGGCAGGTTGACTGAGTCGAACATGCGCGATGGCTTGGCCCTGGTCCAAACAGCCCTGCTGGAAGCCGATGTCAGCATCGAGGTCGCCAAGGATTTTGTCGCCAAGGTCTCGGAGCAAGCCGTCGGTGAGACGGTCCTCAAGGCGCTCGACCCAACGCACCAGCTCGTCAGCATCGTCCATCAGGAATTGGTCAACCTGATGGGCCCAGTGGACCATTCACTTCACTTCAAGCCTGAATTGACGGTGCTGATGCTTTGCGGTCTGCAAGGCTCGGGCAAGACGACGACGTGCGGCAAGCTTGGCAAGTTGATCCAGCAGCGCGGTCGCAAGCCGATGCTCGTCGCGGCCGACTTGCAACGTCCCGCCGCTATCCAGCAGTTGCAGATTTTGGGCCAGCAGCTCAATATTCCCGTCTATGCCGACCTGGCCGCAAAGGATCCGGTGGCCCTTTGTCAGATCGCCGTTAAGCAGGCCAAGGCCACCGGGGTGCAGGTGGTGATCATCGATACGGCTGGCCGCTTGCACGTCGACGAAGAGTTGATGGGCCAGTTGACCCAGATCGACCGTCGCATCGGTCCCGATCAGGTTTTCCTGGTGGTCGACTCCATGACCGGTCAGGATGCCGTCCGCAGTGCAAAGGCTTTTAACGAGGCCCTGGAACTCGACGGCGTGATCATGACCAAGCTCGACGGCGACGCCCGGGGCGGCGCCGCCTTGTCGGTCAAGGCCGTGACCGGCGTGCCGATCAAGTTCATCGGTACGGGCGAGCACCTCGACGCCCTGGAGGAATTCCATCCCGATCGCCTGGCTGGTCGCATCCTAGGCATGGGCGACGTCCTCTCGCTGGTCGAACAGGCCCAGCAGAAATTCGACCAGGACGAAATGGCCAAGGCCGAGGCCAAGCTCCGCAAGGGCGAGTTCACCCTCGACGATTTCAAGAAACAACTTAGCCAAATCGGCAAGCTTGGGCCGATCCAGAAGATCATGTCGATGATCCCCGGCATGGGCGGCATGAGCAAGATGCTGGACGGCCAGAACCCCGAGGCCGACCTCCGCCGATTGATGGGCATCATCGACTCGATGACGCCCGACGAGTGCCGTAATCCGTCGAAGACGATCGATCAGAGCCGCCGCCGCCGCATTGCCGCGGGGTCCGGCGTCGAGCCGCACGAGGTCAACGACCTGGTCAAGCAGTTCGACGGCATTGCCGACGTAATGAAGAAGATGGCCAGCATGAGCCTCATGGACCGTATGAAGACCATGCATCAGATGGGTTCCAGCGGCATGCTCGATCCGAACGCCAAGCTGGGCAAGCCCAAGGGCGGCACCGGCAAGCGGTTGACGTCGGAAGAGCGGGCCAAATTAAAAAAACAGCGTGAAAAAGAATTGCGCCGCCGCAAGCGCGGCGGAAAATAAAGATGAGTAAAAGGGTTCCGGTATCCGGAATAGGCTACCGCCTGAACCGGGAACCCTGGAATTTGCAATCGGAAATCTGAAACCTGAAACCTGTTCGTTAGGAGACGAGTGTGTCAGTTCGAATTCGTATGAAGAAGATGGGCCGCAAGCATCGCCCTTTCTATCGCATTTGCGCCATGGAGTTGCGGGTGCCGCGCGACGGCCGTGTTTTGGAGGAGCTTGGCACCTATGATCCCATGGTGCCGGAGACCGATGCTCGGGCGATCCTCAACTCCGAGCGGATTAAGTATTGGCTGAGCGTCGGCGCCCAGCCCTCGGACAAGGTCGGCGTCTTGATCAAGAAGTATGGCGCCGAGGGGACGCATGTCGAGGCCCAAAGG